>Ga0222715_10000084_pt1 | contig 96907 bp, 104 predicted proteins | sample C33_9DmetaG_FD_165056 | JGI IMG/M metagenome (GOLD analysis project Ga0222715, IMG submission 165056) | Estuarine water microbial communities from San Francisco Bay, California, United States - C33_9D | ecosystem: Environmental > Aquatic > Marine > Unclassified | place: USA: California...
TGTATTAAAGAATCTAGAAGATGTTGGACTACCTTTGTTTGAAAAGTTTAATGAAGGTGGTATAGTCGGTCTCTATGAGTCAAAAAAATTTAAAAAACCACAGGTGGTAGCATAATGGCTAGTCCTTGGGAAGAAGCAAGAGCAAAGCAAAAGATATCTGCTCCAAAAGAATCTAAGTATCATGGCTATCAGGGTCAACCAGGTGGTATATCTTCTGTTCCTTCCTCAGGTAAGAAAGACGCTTTTGTTAATCTTCAAAGACAAAAGTTTTTTGGTGATAGAAAAGATGTTCCTGAAGAAAGAGTTTTAAGAAGAACTCGCCAAGAAGGTGGTGTCAATCAATTTAAACAAGCTCTCATAGATAGTGGTAGAGTTTTAAAAGATTCAAAAGGAAATCCTGTAATGAACCCTAATACAGGTGAACCTGTATATTTAACAGATGTTCCTGGAGGAAGAACTGTAGGAGATGTATCAAGAGATTTTGCCAATAGATTTGGTCCAACACCAAAAGAAGTCATGGGAGATATTGGTTATGGTGCTAGTAAAATGTTACAGGCATATGGAATTCCTTTTGTTAGTACAGCAACTAAAATAGGAAGTGCTGTTAGCGATGCGTGGAACAAGATTAGAGACTATTTTGGCACAGGTTCACAAGCACAAGGAATTGAAACTCAAATCCCTCAACCTAGCTCTGATGTGAGAAATTACTTTAGTTCTATGGGAATAACAAATACTACTCCAATGCTTAATAATCAATATTTTGCAGATGCTTCTCAATCAGATATTGATCGTATAAATAAAATGAGACAACTTAAATCAATGGATTCTCAATCAATTTATGACATGAAAGATGTGTTTCAATTAAGTCCTGAGCTTACACTAGATGAAATACAAAAAATTAAAGAAGGAACTATTACTCAACCAACAGGAATGTATGCATCTGTTCAAGCAGGCGACGGGCCGCCTGTTCTTCCTCCTAATGTTGTTCCTAAAACAATAGTTAGAGAACCTACACCAAAAGAAATGAATTTATATAAAACACCTGTTCTTCCTCCTGAAGTAACTGATCCTAGAGTTTACGAAGGACAGAGATTATATGCAGAAAACACCTTACCAAATTCTGTTATGAACCTATATGATATCGCTAGAAATCCTCAGGTAAATACTCCTTATGGAAACCTAAGATTAGATAATGTACTAAGTGGTAATCCTCAATTAGGTTTTGAAACAGATCTTTTTGGTGGAAAGATAGGTTTATCAGCAAATCCTTTGCAGGATCAGTATGGCGCTAACTATACATTAACTTTTAACAAAGGTGGATCTGTTGATAAATACAGTGGTTTAGGTTATATGCTAAAATAATGATTAGAAAACTCAAACTATTTATTATAAACTTATTTAAGAAAAAAGACGAAAGGGATGAACATGAAATATTTCCAGGAATCTGAGTTAGCTTGCCCAACAACAGGTATAATGCAATTACAAGATGGTTTTGCAGAAGACTTAGATGAGTTAAGAGAGGCTTATGGACAGCCGATCGTGGTTACTTCAGGATGTAGAACAGCAGAACATAACGAATGGTTGCAATCAAGAGGATACCCTGCTTCTAGTAATTCGTTTCATTTAATTGATAACGATAAATACGGAACAGATACTTGTGCTATTGATATGCAAAGACCAGATGGTGCTGCTTTAGTTCATTTGTTTAAAGTAGCTTTAGAGCTAGGTTGGACAATTGGTTTAGCAAAAAACTTTGTACACTTAGATCAAAGAGCAAAATACTCAGAGCTTCCTCAAATTATTTATAGTTATTAGTGAAAGTATATCTAATAATTATAGCTTGCATTCAGGGCTTGGCTATACCACTAGAAAAATCTTGCATCATTGAACCAATGAAGGATCAGGTATTTAAATCTGTTAGTGAGTGTTTAATATTTGTAGATTATTTTAAGGCAAATGTGGAAGCTGGAAGCCCTGACTTATATGTCACAGGCTTCTGCACCACAAAAGAATTTAACTCTATTTAGAGTGTTCTTCTAATAAAATTAGGAAAACGACCTTCTTGTTTAAAGGTCATATAAGCAGCATACCAATCTTTTTTATATTCAGCTTGGCAATACTCTTTTACTTCTTTGTCTTTATCTTCTTTTGTAAAAAAGTTTAAGAAGTGGTTCATTGATCTTTTAGTTAAGTTAAACATTATTTTTCTCCATTAATAAATTGTAAGTCTTCGTCTGTATAAACGTGCATGACAGATTTATATCCACAGAAAAAAATTTAAGAAGTGCTTGTTTGGCAAATCAGATATGATATATTATTAGTCAAAATGGTAACGACCTTAAATATACAGGAAGGTAATTTGTGTATGTTTATAAAAAAATTATTAGATTTAGTGCCACTTGCAAATAAACATTAATTTAATAACTGTCGTTACCATTTATCTTTAAGAACTTAGCTAAATCAATAAAGGAAGGTTTTTTAAGCCTTCCTTTTATGCATTTCAACTTCTCTTTTGACTTCTACTTTAGTCCAATGTTGTAAAACAGCTTGACTAATGTCTTCATGAAGAACTTTTAATTGACCAATAGGTACTTCTATTGGACTTCCTATATTATCTGAAGCTTGTTGTACTTCAGATCTAGTCAGACTTACGAATAACTTTCCATTTTGGTAAACTATTCTCATTTTTTTTATCCCCTTCTTTCTTTGGTAAATAAACATCGGTAATACTTTTACATTTTGGGCAACTTAAATTGGTTACCATATCATATTCTTCGTCTTCATCAGAAATATCGTGATCTCCACTCCATATTAATTCTGTATTACAATGCCAACAGTTCATTTAAACTTTCTCCATTTTTTAATTATATACATAACTGTTAGAACTATAACGCCTGTAAAAGCCCCTATGAAATATAGTAACCACTCAAGAATGGTGATTAAAAAAGCTATCACAAAAGGTAAAGCGACTAATGCTATTCCTAGTAAGATTAAAATATCTAATAGACTTAAGTTACCAAATGTCATTGTGCTTCGCCCCAATTCTTTCCGGTTGCAACGTCTACCTTAGATGGTATTTCCATTTCTAAACAATTTTCCATTACTTCAATTATCCTTTCTTGTTGTTCTTTACTTCCATCGACACTAATTGCTAATTCATCATGAATTTGTATCATAGGAGTAATTCCTTCTTTGTCTAATTCAACCATTGCTTTTTTAATTTGATCAGCAGCAGAACCTTGAATTAATCTATTCAAAGCTTTATAAGTTCCAGCTCTTTTTAAACCAATGTTACTTCCATATTCTTCTACTGCTTTTTCGTAAGGATATGCCTTATGTGCTCCAAAACTTTTTGGTTCCCATAAATCAAAGCGACACTGTCTTCCTAAGATAGTTCTAACTCTTCCTTTTCGTTGAGCATGATCAGAAACTTTATCTGCAAGTTGTCTTACAAAGGGAACTCTCTCATTATATTGATTAATTAATGATTTTGCCTCATCAGGGTCAATTCCTAGCTGATCTGACAGTTTTCCAACACCCATTCCATAGAAAAGACCTAAATTTATGGTTTTAGCAGCCTTACGAGGTATGTTTGCAATCTCGGCCATGATCGTATGGAAGTCGGTACTTTTGTCATCTCTATACGCCTCTAAAAGCTTTTTTGATCCGTCAAGTCCCACTTTATTTGCATAATGGACCACGAGACGCGGCTCTTGCTGGGAATAATCGAACGAACCCCACTTTTCACCTTCTTCCGGTAAAAACAATCCTCTAATTAAAGTTCCAATCTTTAATTCAGCATCTGCTGAGTCTCTTGCCGGTATCTGTTGAAGGTTTGGGTTGTTATAACTAAATCTTCCAGTCACTGTTCCACCAGTATCACTTCTTAATTGATTGATGTTTGCATGGATACGACCATTATGATGAAACTTATTAATCATGTTTGTAAAAGTTCCCCTGGCTTTATTGTAGCTTCTTGCTTCTACAATTGCTTTAGGGATTTTATGTGGATGATTTTCTAAAAAGCTTTTAGTAAAACTAGGATTACCTTTTTCTGTTTGAGGGTAATCTATTTTACATCCTTTAAAGACTTCTGCTATAGATCGGGCAGCCCAAATATCACACTTCATTCCTGTCTCATCATGGATATATTTTAAAAGTTTATTTTCTCTTTTAATTAAATCTTTTTCTGCTCTATCGACTGCCTCTAAGTCTACACGAACACCTTTTTTTCTCATCTTAATTAGAATAGGTAATAAGCCTAACTCTAAATCTAATACAGTTTGTAAATCATTTTTAGTTACTTCTTCCTGGAGTCTATCCCATAATCGAAGACAGAGGGCCGCGTCTTGTTCTGCATATTCACCTACAAAAGTAGCCGGCATTTTATACATTTCTGATTTAGCATCGACACCAAACTGAGCAGCAGCATCATAAAGACCCCATTCTGATTTAGAATCAACTAAATACTCTTTGGATAACGCATTCAAAGAATAACTAAATTTATTCTCATCTACTAAAGGAGCAGCAACCATGGTATCAATAATTCTTCCATTCCACTTCACTCCTTCAGATTGTAACCAACCAAAATCGTAAGTTGCATTATGAGCAATTTTATCACAGTCCGTAGACAGCATTTCTCTTAGCCAATCAAGAGTAACATCAGGATCAAAATTAAAACTGTTTTCATGGCGAATAGGATAATACCCTTCCCAACCATCCACAGCAACAGCAATGCCAATAATATTTCCATCATTCGTAGCCCACCCTGGTCCTTTCTCTGTAATTCTTGGGTCTTTGGTCTCTAAGTCTATTGCAATTCTTTTTGCATCTTTAATGTCTTTAAATTCTTGTGGTGGTAACCACTCAGATTTAGGTTTAAACATTCCAATTTGTTTACTCATACTCTGTAAGCCTCCCTGCTTGTTGGTGTTATTATATAAAGATTTTCTTTTGCTCTTGAAAAAGCGACATAGAAGAGTCGATGTTCATTAATTGGATTTTTCTTATATTCATCATAAGCCATTTTACCTATGTCTAATGAAACAATAACATTCTCAGCTTCCCCGCCTTTTTGCTGATGAATAGTCGATAAAGTTATTCTTGGTTCTTTACCAATATCCTCTCCTCTTGATTCTAAATTTTCTAAATAGGCTCTTGTTTCTGTGTTTAAGGTAGTCATAACCTCAACCCATGACTGAGTTATTTCAGCAACAAGCCCATAATCAGATTTTAATTGATCAAAAGAAACTTTTTTATCAGGCAAAGCTTTTCTTTGCTCTGAAACTATTTTTTTATAACCTCTAGCTACAAAGTCTTTTCCTAAAACTTTGTACATATTCTCTATCATTTTTAATGTAACAGAGTTTTTATAAATTGTTAGGTCCTTCCATGTAAGTATTGCATTCCTTTCTTGTGATTTAATTGAATATCGATATTTATTATCTCTCATTTTCACTCTGAAAAAAACATTTTTCTTTACTAACATTTCTTCTAAGTCTTCTCTAATAGATCGAGTACGACCCATAATAAGCCATGAACCATTTGACATATCTAAATGATAAATATTTCTAATAAACTCAACTGTTCCGTCTCTTTCTGCTGGCTTCCATTCAATATCTTCTGAATTATTAATTTGTTCTTCTACACGATTAACAACTTCCCAAACTTTTCTTGGAACTCTTTTTGATTGATCAAGAACAATTAATTCTTCTGCTTCTTCTTTTACTTGTAAGGACCTAGAAACGTCTGCGTCCGCCCAGGTGTAAATAGCCTGGTTAGGGTCCATTGCAATATAAGAAGTCTCAGCTGATTTCCAAATTTTTTCAGCCATCTTCCATTGAATAGTAGACATGTCTTGAGCTTCATCAAAGAAAACAACTTTAAAATTTTTAACTTTATCGCTCTTAACATAATCAGAAATTAAATCTGTAAAATCTTTTTTAGGTCCTACATCTTTAACTATAAAACCAGTTACACCATCCGTAAAATTTTCATAACCATAGTCTTTATATTCTTGAAGACCTTTAGCTATGTAATCTAGTTTATGTTTAACAATGTCTTGAGCGAACATAGCCCAAGCTTCGTCTAAAGAGATATCTCTTCTTTTAGCTTTTTCTATAAGATGTATATACTTTTCATCATATGAGTTAAAAAAACTGTCATCGTCATTACTGACATTAATATTAATCCTAAGTACATTTGATATATTCCTCCAATCATTTTTACTTAAAATATATTCTCTAGTTAATCCCATTTGACGTAAAGCAAATGAATGAAGTGTAGAAAAGTTTTCTAAGTGGTTCATGGGTATCTTAAAGCGGTCCGCGGCCCGTTGCTTGGCCTCATCTACTGCTTTATTAGAAAAAGAGAAGAAAGCAATTTCATCAATCTTAACTTCTTGTTGTATATACTCTTCTATCTTATTTAAGATAAAAGTTGTTTTACCTGTTCCTGGAGGACCAATTACAACTATAGGTTTACTCAAAACGGAACATCCTCATCTAAAATATCCGGTCTTTTCATGTCCGGAACATTTAATTCAATATCATCAGATAAAATTTCTTTTATTTTCCATAATCTAACTTTTACTTTTTTAATTCTTTTAGTCAGGTCTTCAGCTTTATATTCTTCTCTTAAACGAACAGTTACCCATGCTCTTGTTTCTTTAAAATCATTTCTCTTTAAATGATCCATTAAATCTTTCAAAGCAAAATAAGTAAAACCTTCTTCTGTAAACGACTTACCTAGAAAAATATCCTCTATGGTAACTGCTTCACCTTGATGAAGAATAAACTCTTCTAATAATTCTTTGAACTCACCCTTCTTTGTTACTTCTTCCGGAGGGTAATCAATAGAAATATTTTCCAATAAGTCTGTATAAGTTTGATTCCAATCATTTAAAGCCATGTTTGGGATACCTTTATTCAATTGTTCAATACAAGCTTGAATAACTTTTTTATGAGTCATTAAGTCTTCTGTAGAAGAAAGCTCAATTCTACGATCATCTACATTAAGAAAGTATCGAGGTGGATCAGATTTATAAACCTTTAAGTCAGAATAAACAGGATGCTCCCGATCATTCTCACCACCCACCCCGTACTTTCTCTTCTTACAGAGTCTCTTATTACAGAGACTTTCGATAGGAGGCTGTGTACATCTGTAAGAATATCTTGGTGCCCCATTGGAGTCACTTTGAGACACCTGCTTAATGATAACTAAAACCTCGTCAGATTTCAAAGGAGGCTGTATGTACTGACGATTATAGTCCTCAATAAGATTTTTATAATTATCGGGATCAAATTTTCTGTAATAAACCCCAACATTAAATAGCGCGTTGTTTCTTCCACCTTCACCAACACCATCCTCAGTTAATATCTGAAGACAAGGTGGACCATCTTTTATTATTTCATTTTTAAAATCAGTTTTAATTTTACTTAAATCAGAAACAATATTTTTTTCATGTAATTGAAAAAATTCTTCTAATGAAGCGGCTGATCCATCGTCTTTCATGGCATACCGATTTCGACCATGATAAGGTAAATTAATCCAACTACCTGTATCTCTTTTCTCTTCACCTTCTTTGACAAACAATTCAATTTGTTTAGGGAAAACTTCTGCTGCTGGATAACCTAAAGCAGTTGCCATTTCACTAAGCTTTAATTGTATTTCTTTTGCAGTAACAGGTTTATCTGTAAACAAATATAAATGAGCACCACCACTTTTAGACAAACACATTACTAAAGGAAATTTCTTATCTTTTATTTTTTTCTGTAATGCGTTGTGATCTAGTGGATAGACATCTATATCTATCGCACCAAAAATACATTCGTTATCATCGTTGATAGGAACAATACCCATGGCCGGATATTCACCTTTTAAATGTAGTTCAAATTTTTCAATGGACGGCGGCTCGTGGACCGTCTTCATCCTAGCCTCTACTTTTTTACCGTTCTGTGGCTCATTTGATTTCTCAAATACTCCATGGGCCCTATCAAGACCGGTAAAAATATCTTTAAATTTTTTTACTAATTCTAAATTCATTTTGCCTCCGAATTTAAAAGCTAGCCGAGATTATCGGCTAGCCCTTCTTTAAAACTAAAACGGTAAGTCAGTATCTGCTTGTGCAGCATTTCCTTGAACCGAAACTTTCTCATCATCTCTTTGTGGTGTTGAGTCTACTTCACCACTATGTATTTGTTTTTCAAACAGCATAGCGTCTTCATAGATTTTTTGAATATTAGAATTATCTAATTCATCAATCCACTTGCCTTCAGCAACAACCCAACCAAACCATTTGCCTTTATCATTTTTTTCTCTAACAGTTTTTAAAGTATATGATCTAGCAAAATCTTTAGGTTGATAAACTTCATCACCATCAACTCTTCTTTGATTTGACATTATTGAGTTCCATGTTCTTGATTTCTTTAATTGAGTAGATTTCATTTTGATAATAGCTTTAGACCACATTCCGTCCGGTTCTAAAACAATTACATAATGTTCAGCAGTGTTCTCAATATAAGTATCACCGCCTACTATTCTCTCTTTATTGTCCTCACCACGAACAACTTTTCCTTCTCTTTTCATTTGTTCAAATTGTGATGGTGTGTAAATATTCACAGGAGCACCTGGGCCTTCACCTCTTTCAGCCCACTCGACATAACGTCTTCTGTAATACACAGGTAAAACTGTTATCTCTTTGTAGACTTTATCTGTTACATTGTTAAAGATCATCCCAGCTTCAGCACCTTGAATGTACTCTGAGTCTTCTTTATCAATTTGAGGAGAAGTGTCTCCAATTATGTTTAAGTAAGGAATTGCAAAATCTTCAGTAGTTCTCTCTGATAGAGAGGGCCCTGTCTTCTTTAATAGATTTCCAATCGCTACCGCGTTTCCTGTTTGTTTTTTAGCTACCGCTTGTTCTTTTTTCTCGGACATTTTATTTTCCTTTCTTAATGTTGATTTTATGTCCTACAAAAACTCCGAAAGTTTCCATAGGAAGTTCTTTTCCATTCTCTAACATTTCACGAATGAAACCTTTTAGAGTCATGGGTTCAACTTTAACACTTCTATCAGTGTCAAAGCCTTTGTTCGCCAAGTCTGTATACATTTGATTAGCTTTGTCATCCTCTGCTCTACCAAATTTTACAACAACTTGATTTTTTATAATGTCATCATAACCGTTGTCACGAAGCCATGCGAATGCTTCGTCTTGTTTTTCTTTAGTAATGCTGCCAGTATAAAATGGTTTAATATCAACTGACTGACCATCTTTCATTTTAATAGATCGAACTCCACGTTCTTCCATTAACTGAACTATCAGTTCATTCTGTTGACGTAAACTTTCTTTTTTTGCTTTTAATAAAAGTTCTAGATTATTTATTTCGTCTTCTGATTTTAAATAATCCTGACAAGCTTTTGAAATAGGATCAATTTCACTTACTTCAAAATTTTGTTTATCTCTTCTAAGGTCTAGACCCATAATAATTCCTCATAGCTTTCTCTCTTGCAAGCTTTTCACGTTTCCATTTAGCTTCAAGATGTTTTTGTTTCAATCTAATGCTAATAATTTTTGAAAAATTATCCATTATTTTTTGTGCAAGTTTATCGTGATCTTCCTGTTCAAGTGGTAGTTCATCTAATTGAGCTAAAGTCGTAGCTGTCTCAGTGAATATTTTTTGATCAGTTTTAGAAAGAGGTTTATTAGTTGTTACATAATTTAAATTATCTCTAACAACATCCTCTGTGTTCACTACAGCTTCACAAATTGTATAACTTGTAATAGGACATTTTTCATAATCCTTAGTGAAACTTTGTTTACTCGGAAGTGTATGAAGAATTATTTTCTCATCCTTCTTGATTGTTACATCATGCTTCGGATAAAAAACAGCCATGCCACTTTTCGTCTTTTTATGGAACACTATTACGCCATTTATTTTTTCGTGTTTCTCGGTCATAAGTTTTTGCCTTTCTTTAGTTATTTATGTCGACTCTGATAGGAAAGTAATCTCTTTCTAATCTATCGTATTTCAACATATTATATCTGCCGTTGAGAATATAGGAAACCACACTTGTGGTCAAGCCTATAAGTGCAGGGTCACCTACTAACAGTATATAATCCGTATCTTTCATGTCTTTTAACATAGTCTTTAGTTTTCTTATCGTAGGCTGTGGAGACATAACCACCTGTTTTTGGCCATCAAATAAAAAAATGATTTCACCAAATCTTTCTGCTTGAGAATAATCTAAGGCCCTGATGGTCCCATCAGTATGTTTTCTCATTACATTTTGTACGATATAAACTTTACTTTTTGTATCATTCATAATAATTTCTCTCTTAGAATAAAAGATATAACGATGTTAGTAGAAAAATACAAGTTTAAAACTCAACCTATGCAACACCAATTGGTGGGGCTTGGTGGAATGATGGCTCAGTTTGAAAACCGTAGTCCTGAGTATGCATTATTTATGGAGATGGGTTGTGGTAAAACAAAAGTTTTAATTGATGGTATTTCTATTCTTTACGATAATGGAAAAATTGATCAGCTGTTTGTCGTTTGTCCTAACGGAATTAAGTATAACTGGAAAGATGAAATTTCAAAACACCTGGCAGAACACATTGAATATGAAGTTCATGTTTGGGAAGGTGCAAAAACTAAAAAAGAACAAAATGAAATTAAAGAAAAATTATTTTCTGTTAATCAGAAATTAAAAATTTTAATTATGAATGTAGATAGCATCATTACAAATTACGGTTCAAAGATTGCAGATAAATTTGTTTACTCCGGAAAAACTTTAATGTGTATCGATGAGTCTACTATTATTAAAAATATGTCTACCAAAAGAACAAAGAGATGTATTAAAATTGGAGAGATGGCTAAGTATCGTGTCATCTTAACAGGATCACCTATTACTAAATCTCCGGAAGACCTGTATGGTCAATGTGCTTTTTTAAATGAAGACCTTTTAGGTTTTAGTTCTATTTATACTTTCAGGGCTCGATACTGTGATCAGGTTAAATTATCTTTTGGTGGAAGAAGTTTTAATAAAATTACTGGCTATAAAAGATTAGATGAGTTAACAGAAAAACTAAGACAGTTTTCTTATCGTGTCACGAAAGACGAAGCTTTAGATTTGCCGGATAAAATTTATATGAAGAGACGCGTACCGATGACGGAAAAACAATTACGCGCTTATGTTCAAATGAAAAGTTTAGCCCTGGTCCAGTTGGAAGAAGGAGAACTAACAACAGCAACATTAATTGCTCAATTAAAAAGACTCCATCAAATTGCTTGTGGTTATATGACCACAGACCAGGGGGAGATAATTGATTTTTCTGAGAACAGAATAAAAGAGTTATTAGAAACGATTGAAGAAGTAGATGGGAAAGTAATTATTTGGTGCTCTTATCGTCATAATATTCATAAGGTGATCGAAGCGCTGAATAAGAAGTACGGATCGGGGTCCGCGGAAGGTTTCTTTGGTGAAACACCGAGTAAGGAAAGACCTAAAATTTTAGAAAGATTTATGGACCCGAACCATTCAATGAGGTTCTTGGTCGGCCACCCGCGAACAGGGGGATATGGGCTGACTTTGACAATAGCTAAAACCATGATTTTTTATTCTAATGATTATGATTTAGAAATAAGAGAACAGGCAGAAGCTAGAAATCATCGTATTGGAACTGAAAGTAAAGTGACATACGTTGATTTAGTATGCGAAGGCACAGTAGATGAGAATATTCTAAAGAGTCTTCGTCAAAAAATAAACATAGCAACCCAAATTATGGGAGAGGAGTTTAAGAAATGGCTTATTTAGTAGATAGGAAAAAATTAATTTGGTTACAAATAAGTGAACTAAGAGAAGCTTTAAAAGACTTAGTTAATTTTTATAAAAATAAACCAACTAAAAACTTAAAACATGCTATACTGACAGTAGAATTATTTTTAGAAATGAAAGGAGAAATTTTAAATGACTGACTTAAGTGAAACTTATAAAATTGCTAAGAAAGATGAATTAAAAAAAGCAATTAGAAATGTTCTTCTTTACTGTAAGTTCGATACAGCTGAAGGTTTAGCTGAGTCAATAAAAGTCTTAGAAGAATTTTTACAGGAGAAAGAAAATGAGGAATAGAAAAATATTTCCCATAAAAAGATATCATGAAAAACTTTTGTGTTTGTATCAAAAACAATTAACAAGATGGAGAAATGAAATTAATAATTGGGATGATAGATATTTAAAATTAACAGAAGTAAGAATTAAATCTGTTGAGTATTTAATAGAAAGGGGAGAAAAGTATTATGTTGGATTCTAAAGAAAAATATAAATTAAAAAAGAAACCGGTATATGAATACTCTGACAAGAGGGCCTCATTAAAATACCAATACGAACAAGACAAAAGAAGAAGAGCAAGAAAGCTTGCGGACAAGCTTCTTGGTAAAAATTATTTTACCAATATGCAAGCAGTAATGATGGAAGCAGCAATAGAACTTTCAGAAAGGAAAGAAAAAAATGAAACATAGTTATTTTAAAATACCAGGTTGGTTTAATATGCATGAAGCTTATGATCAACTTTTAGAAAATTGTCCTGATGGATCTGAAATTTTAGAGATCGGATCTTTTATGGGACGATCCACTTCTTACCTAGCTACTAATATTATTAACTCAGGTAAGCGCGTGCATGTATATGCACTAGATACTTTTCAAGGAAGTTCTGAGCATGCTGGATTAGATATTGCAGGAGGTTTTTATGAGACTTTCAAAGAAAATTGTAAAGCTTTTATTGATGGTGGAATTGTGACTCCAGTAAAATCTAGAAGTGATGATATTAATACTTTGAAAAGATGGGGAGATAAACATTTTCATGGAATTATTATTGATGGGGCTCATGAATATGATGCGGTGAAAGATGATATATTGAATTGGTGGCCGAAGCTGGCGGACGGCGGATCAATGATCGGAGATGATATGTCTTTAGTCTCTGTTCAACAAGCAGTTCAAGATACTTTTGCAAAAAAATTATGTCCTGAAAGTAGTGGAATTGAGTATATTCAAGGCCATGAGCAATGGTTTTCTGTATCTAAAGGGATAGAAAAACCAAAATGCAGTAAACTGGTTCCCGGGCAGAATACTTTAAAAAAGTAGAAAAATTTTCTATACTTTTGGTATGGATTATCAATTAGAGTATGTCGTTTGGAGAGACACTGTCGAAGAAGAGTCCGGATGGCATACTTACACCGATATGAAGAAATTAAATACTGCGGTGTGTGATGAGATTGGATGGATTCTTCAAGAGAATAAAAATGAATTAAAATTGATGGCTTCGATGATCAGAGATGATCAAGAAGGAGGCCGAACAATTGTTATTTATAAAAGTTCAATTATTCATCGAAGAACAATTCCTTTGAAATTATATTCGGATGACGGCAAGAAAAAACTCGACTAACGATTTACTTAATCAAAAACACGTCAAGGGTGTTGTCTCTGAATTAAAAGCAACACAAATTTTAATTAGCAACGGTTTGTTAGTTTATAAAAACATATCTCCTCATGGTATCGTGGATATTATCGCAATGGATGAGGACGGTAATATGTTTTTAATAGATGTTAAGACAATTTCATTTAGAAAAAAATATAGAATGCCCTCCAGGAAAGAAATTAGGAGAGCGCCCAGCGGACCGCAGAAAAAGCTAGGAGTTGTATTAATGATCATTGACGGTGATAATGTTAGATTTTCACCATCTCGGTGCCCGCTGAGCAAACTTATAAAAGAATGTCAATAAGTTTATTTTTAAAAATAAAAATAATTGTGTGGAAATCCTGGTTTGAGTTTTGATATACTAAAATTTCTCGCATGGTTTACATGCAAATTTTATAAAAAGGAGTGAAAAATGGAAACACAAGGTTTTAAAGAAACTACCGTCAAGAAATTGACAGAACTAGAATTAAAAAGAATGTCTGAAGATCAGTTACAAAAAATGTACATTGAATACTTGCAACAAAGATTGTTAAAAATGGACAGCAAAGTTTGTAGCTGTGGTGGAGTGAAGTAGGGCCTAAACCCTACTTCTTAACTTTTTGATAATCAGCCTTGTCTTGAGATATTAAAAGACATTGGTACCTTATGTCTTCTATTAAACGATTAATTTCGTCTTTAGAAGACTTCGGTTCTTTATACTTAGCCTCTCTTAATTTATCTGATAAAGATTTTATAAAATCTACTTTATCACACATCTGACTAATTTTATGAAGCATGATTATTTTTTTACGCGTTGAAACATCATATCATGATATTCCTGTACAATGATTTCAAGTTCTGTTGGTACTGATCGTCTAGACCTCTGACAAATCTCTTCCATCATTTTTCTAGTTTTAGTGGATATCATTTGAGATACCCATTTAGTTTTATCTCTACTCATTTTTTCTTCTTTTTTCTCCTTAGTTTTTTTGCTGCTCTTTTAATCTTGGCCACACCACTAGGGGGGCCATGACGCATTTTAACTGCTTTAGATAACCCTCTAGTTTTGCCCATTAGATTACGTCCAACAGCATATTAATATTATAGAGTTCGTCTTGTAGTTTACTAATCTCATGATTAATTTTTTCATTAACAATCTCTATCTTAGATTTATTTCTCACCTTCATATATTTTTCTAACTGAGAAATTATCTCTAATTTTCTTTTGGAATGTTTATAAATTGCCATTTGTTCTGTTTCGTTCATAAAACAATCCCTTCTAATCTGTGAGTGTTTACACCAGGTATCCAATAAGGGACTCTGATCCACCCCTGTTTTTCTAATAATAATTTTATTATGTGATCATAATTATATGTCTGCATTATTCTTTCCTTTCTCATAATTTATATTATTTATAACATATTATATGCTATAGACACTAAGTTTTTTTTCTTTATAGTTATTTTGTTTATTTAAGCATAAACATTCCCTCCTTTCTTTTGGTAAAGGGCCCGAATTAAACGGGCCCTTCACTTTTTTACTTACAAAAAGATATTTTTTTAATTCCTGTTTGGCCTGCATAAGAATGAATAATAAATCCTTTTGCATATTTGTTTTGCTCTTGCATATAAACATCCCATTCAAATTTACAGGCATGGTCATAGGCCTCTTCATCGTTTTCATAAATTGCACAAACCGGACAATGATGAATATAAATTTTTCCTTTAAATTTTACTTTCTCATATCCGTGGCCATAACAACTACAAGACTCACCTTTTTGATTTTCTGATATCCATTCCTGGGCTTCTTGTTTGGTATTAAAAGTTATTATCTCTTGTCCATAGATATCATTTTTTCCTGCACAACCATAAACATCTGCGATAGTGAATTTTTCTGAGTCTGTTTGATATATTCTATATCTCATAATACAGGTGCCTCCACTTTAACTTTAAAACCTAAAGCTTTAATGTAAGCTAATTCATTTTTGCTTAAAGTTTTTTTGTTTGTTAATACCGCAAACTTTTGCGCGTTATCACATACAGGATAAATTAAATCATTCCCGTATACGTTTTTTATTTTTACTGTAATCGTTCTTTCCATATTAGTAGCCTCCTATTGCTACAGACACTGGGAGGGAAAATTAAATTTCCCTCCCTTTATTTTATTTTGATTTATAATGAGGGTTAGGGTGTCGCTCAAAATAATTAGCATACAAAGAACCTAAGTAAGTAGGATAATATTTACCTACATAAACATATTCAGTTTTTGAAGAGAACCATTCTTTTTTAAGTCTAATAAATTTTGTCAGCTCTTTATAAGAATGAAAGACCAGTCCATTTTTATTTTTCCAGTCTTTTTCGCTTCGATACAAAGTCCAACAGACTCGAACTGTTTGTTCGTCTGCTTCGAACTCTCCTAGTCCATGATTTGAAATATATTTTTTTTCCATTTTAAGTAGCCTCCTATTGCTACAGACACTGAGCCAGGGCTATGAAGCCCTGGACTCAATTTCTTTTCTCAGTCTTTTTAAAATTTGCTCTGAGATTTTTAGATCGTCTTTAAGCTGTTCTTCCGGAACAAGATCATGTCCTGCCCGAAGATCATTTCTTATGTCGTCTACATATCTTGACATTGCATGTGTTAAAATTTCAATGTCTTCTTGTTTTGTTATATGCATTTTAAATGGCCTCCTTGTGCCATAGACACTGGGTGAGACGCGGTGGGAGGACCGCGCCTCGCGGGAAGTTAAAGAATAAAATCATCCGGCTTAGGGATGACTCCTTTTTTTATTGCTTCAAAGTAAGCAGCTTGAATAACAGCAAACTTAGTAAGTCTGCCACCTATATACCAAAAAGTTCTGAGGTAAGATTTATTACCCCAGTAGTAGCATCGGTGAACATTAGTAGAAATTCGTAAGTCACCAAAAATTTCTGATAGATCAGAAATTGTTGCTTGATCTTTTTTCTCTCTATCTAACCAATCATTGATTGTTTGTTTCACTTTTGCTTCTAAAGAAAACTTTTTAGGTCTAGAAACAATTTCAAAACTTTTGAAAGTATTTCTAATATCTAGAAGTTCTCTTAATCTTTTTTCAAGAGCCGGACTAGTAATGCCCGCCATTGTAAAATGTTTTTCTTTTAACTGATAAACATTAAAAGGAAAGTCAGCTATCCAGTTTCCAGCTGTACCCTTACCAAAATAATGATCTTTAGTTTTTATCGTGTCGAAGAAGCCTTCTTTGATGATCGGTTTAAATTCACCGGAAGCAATTTTATCTTCAACATATTTTTGAAGATTGTCACTGGATTCAAAATTATTGTTACCAGTCCAACCCGCACGTCTCATTTGTTCGTAGACTCTGTTTACAAAATCACAGGCATCTTTTTGTTCTGCTTTACTGTAAAACATTCCTTGGTCTAAGAACTTTTCTATTCTTTCTTGATAATCCATTTTATTAATCCTCCTTTACGATCATCGCAATATACTCAGATGGGAAGTCTTCACTCATACGTTGAATAGCATTCCAGTTTAATTCTTTTCTAGGTGCTTTAACGTCTTGTTGAGTCCAATGACAATAAAGTTTCCACATTTGATTTTTAGTTAAATTGTCTACATCAATTTTGTTAATTATTTCCATATTAGTAGCCTCCTATTGCTACAGACACTAAAAGAACCACGAAGCAAGGAGGTTGAAGAACTCGCTTCGTGGCTCGTGGATTAATTATTATGATTTGTTTTTATGGTTGATATAACTTTTATAAAATTGAATAAAAGCTTTAATACCAGTTTCATTTGGAGCAAATAACTTTCCCCAACCAACGTTGGCATTATACATATCTGCCATTTCTTTTGACATAATCAAAACGATCACCTCCTTTCTATAGACACAGGGAGGGAAAATTTAATTTCCCTCCCTATAAATTAATACTGAAAGTTTTCGTTACCGATGTAAACTGTTGACTCTGAACTGCAACCGTAAACAGTTTTACCAGGAAACATCTCAGTGAGTTTTTCCTCAAACTGATCTGCCAGTGATCCACCCCACTCACAATCAGTGAGATAAGAACCCTCATAACCACCACCAATTACTTTGATGTGATCATCGTGTTTAGTGAAAAGAAGAAAATCAGACCATCTCCATTGGTCCTGAGGAACATCAACCCATTGAATTGAGTTTTGATATTCTTCTTTTTCTTCCGGTGTTAAATCAATTTTTGACTCTACCCAGTAAGGGACAAAATCGTAATCACTTACTTGACGATACTCAACCTTACCATCAAAACGGCTAACAGGTTTTTTAGCATCCATAGTTTTTTGGATCATGATACCTCTATCATTTTCCACCATCTGATATCTATCAAGATGATACTCATCATGTAGATAGTTCATTATTTTTTTAATAATTGATTTCATAATATATAGCCTCCTATTGCTATAGACACTTTTAAGAGAGCGCTTAAAGCGCTCTCTCATTAATTGTTTTTTCGATAAATTCGATTGTTGCAACCGGATAATTATCTGAACAAACAGGAAGATTGAAGTACCAGTTTTTTACAACTGTCCAACCTGTTTCTAAATCAAAATCAGTATCCATTCCGTCTTGGACAATGATCCCTTTTTTCTCAAGAGAGCCAAATACTCCCTTAAGAGAATTAACTGAGATATTGCAATCTTTTGCAGTTCTTACAGCAATATCCCAGTGTATACAGTTTGAACCATCGTGATGGCCAAACCTATTTATGTGGGTTTGTAGAAAGAGTCTTTCTAACTTAGTTAACTTAATCATTTTAAGTTTATAGCCTCCCTGCTATAGACACTGGGGCCCGAAGGCCCCGTCTTTTATTCTGATTGTATTTTTCTTATGTACTCGCTTTCATCAAAAGAATATTCGATACCTGTTTGACTAACGATTGAGTCTTTTAATTCAGATACAAAGTAATCCATATCTGTATCTATAAATTGTATTCCTCTTTTTCTTTTAGCTTCTCTTTCTTTAAATAATAAATGGTCAAGAAATCGTGCTTGCTTAAGAGTTATTTGAACAGTTTTTTTAAAATCGTCATTATACATTGTTGATGGCCTCCTATGCCATAGACACTGGGGCCTTGCGGCCCCTGGTTTTTAGTGTTTGGTTTGATAACCTGACATTAACAATTCGTTGAAGTTAATTTCAGTGTCAGTTAGTTCTTGATAGATATCACTAACTTCTTTTGCAAAAGCTGGAACATGTTCTTGTAAGATATTAAAGATATGATCTCTTGGCATTGTGTCTTGCTCACTTAAGTAGTTAGCAAGTTGTTTTGCGTATCTAAGAAGAATGTATGCAAAGCTTTGCATGTAAACTTGACCGTCCATCTCATCATTAAAAAATTTTTTTAATTCTAAGATTGCATTTTTAAAGTTGTCTTGATTGTTCATATTGATGGCCTCCTATTGCCATAGACACTGACCGATCAGCTTAAAGCTGATCGATCCAAAGTTCTTCACCGTCAAATTCTGCTAAACAATAATCAGAGTTTGGATCAATGTTTACATTACATAATTGGTTTCTAATGATATCTTTGAGGTTACCTTTTTTTACCTCTACTTGAGTATCAAATGCATGACAAAATACATAAACGTATTTAGCTTTGTTAACCATTTTTTGTAATTCTAATAAAGTTACTGCTTCCATAATATTGGCCTCCCTGCCATAGACACTGGCGGGAGAATATCCCGCCGTGTTGTGTTTCGTCCATTAAGGACTCATCAGTATAGCTTTGGAGTTTGTTAACTCTTCCCAGTGGTGTGGCATCTTCTGTGATACCCTCTTAAGTAGTGTCTCTGTTATCTACCGAGTTCGCCCTTTAGACTTGGAGTCTATTTGTTCGCCGGTCTCCCATTCGGTCTATCTTATAAAATAAGATAAGTTAAGGTACCATATGGGTAGATAGTGTCAACAAAAATAAATAAAAAAAGTGAAAAAAAATTAATTATTTTCGCCTTATTTTTCAACGGTTTTAGAACTTTTTTTAATAAAAAGGAAAAAAATATGTATTTAATTCTCTTTTTTTTGCATTTTTTGAAAGTTTTTTCACATAGTACTACGAATATTCGTTTTAGATATTCGTACCTTTGTTAATAACCAGGCGACCGGGAAAATCTTTTTTCCTGGTCTTCACCTGGCTTTAAAAAAGTGATCTTCGTTTCGCGGCCCGTGGACCTGTCAAGACTTTTTTTGAGAGAGAATTTTCATGTTAGATATTAAAATGCTCTGTAAGGCCTTTAAAACGGATTTTTACGGTACGTTATGATACGGTTTTAAATCGAACCTAAAAAATAAAACGGTTTAAATTAGTTATTAGTACTGTGTTAAATATTTTATGTATGATAAATCATGATAAATTAAAGTACTCTCTACGGCTCTTAAAACGGGAAATTAGAGGGTTTGTATTTTGTTCGTAAATAGCGGTTCGTGGCCCGCGGAACGTGGAACAGAGGAACGGTACTAGAAGTTTTTTGAAAAATTTTAAAAGAAAAAATATTTTTTTGAAAAAAGAAGTGTGGCACTGTTCCATTCTTCTAGAATAGTTGAAAAATATAGTAAAACCTGTCCACACTTCTATTTTGAGTACTGTGGACAGTGTTCCATCTTCCCTTGGGCATTAGGCTGTTTTTAGAAGAAATTTTATTTTTAAATATAATTTTGGAAAAACTTCTAGTAACGGTTGGTATAGTTGATTTATTTAATTATATGAAATAATGTAACGGTGTATTTTATGGCTGGACCTGAGAAAAACTTATACAAAATGATTAAAGAAAAGCTTGCTGATTATTCTCCAATTCGCATTGAAACAACTACATTTAACGGCTTTCCTGATTTAATTTTATTCAACAAAAATAAAGAGGTTTTGTTTATTGAATGTAAAGTATGTGAAAGAGATAAATTGTTACAAAGTTTAAGACCTCATCAAAAATCATTTCACCATAAATTTTCTAACCTGATGGATGGATTATTTATCTTGCAGAGGTGTCTCTCTTTGAGAGAAGTTTTTTTGTATAGATCAAAAGAGATTAATTTCTTGGCGCCCGAACTGGCCGCGGAACCCTGCGCGCGCGCCAGTGATCGAGAAAATTGGGACGCGATCCGCGATCAGCTGGACCATCGACCCACTACATCTAGTGGTATGTTCGAGAGAAGCGAGTCAAATGCATAAAAACGTTGAAAAACAAGGAGAATTTAATCCTATAATATACATTATGCAACAAATTTTGTTTCACAATGTGGAACAGCCTAGGTACTTGGAAAATATGAACAAAATGCGAACAAAATCGTACCCCCACCCCCAAAAAAAGGCCCCAGGCTTCAGGTGCGAAAGCCTAGGTCTAGCAGGATTTTCACAGTCATAGGGAAAAATTTACATATGGATATTAAAAAATACAAAAACTTAGACAAAGACCAGCTAAAAGCAATGATTTTACTACGTCAAAAGATAGAACAAGAAGGCGCTCGTACTAATTTTATGAGATTTGTTAAAGCAGTATGGCCGGAGTTTGTAGAAGGACCACATCATTTAAAAACTTCTGAAAAATTTCAAAAATTTTCTACAGAAAAAGCCTGTCGATTAATAATTAACATGCCACCTAGACATACAAAATCAGAATTTGCTAGTTATTTGTTCCCAGCATGGATGATGGGCATCAATCCTAGGCTAAAAATTATTCAAGCGACTCACACTGGAGAACTTGCAGTTAGGTTTGGTAGAAAAATTCGTAACTTAATGAACACAAAGGAATATAAACGAATATTCCCTGGAGTAACTTTAAGAACTGATAACCAAGCTGCTGGTAGATGGGAAACAAACCACGGGGGAGAGTATTTTGCCGCCGGTGTTGGTGGAGCTATCACTGGTCGTGGTGCAGATTTATTAATTATTGACGACCCCCATTCAGAACAAGATGCATTATCAGAAACTGCAATGGATAATGCTTACGAATGGTATACCTCTGGTCCTCGACAGCGTTTACAACCTGGAGGATCTATAGCAATTGTGATGACGCGTTGGTCGCAAAAGGATTTAACTGCACAACTAGTTAAGAAGATGGGAGATCTTAAAGCAGATAAATGGGATGTAATAGAATTCCCAGCTATCTTAGATGATGATGACGAAGAAAAACGAAAACCTATTTGGCCACAGTATTGGAAACTTGAAGAACTAGATAAAGTTAAAGCATCTCTTGTTCCTAGTAAGTGGAATGCACAGTGGCAACAAAATCCAACCTATGATGGCACAAGTATTATTAAACGCGAATGGTGGAAAGTGTGGGAAAGCCCTGTTCCACCTCAATGTTATTTTAAAATTCAAACATACGACACAGCATTTTCAAAAAAAGAGACTGCTGACTATTCTGCAATTACAACTTGGGGAATATTCTATCCAAACGAAGGACAAGAGCCCCATATAATTTTGTTAGATGTAGAAAAAGGTCGTTGGGATTTTCCTGAACTAAAAAAAGTGGCTATGGAAAACTTAAGACACTGGAATCCTGAATTAGTTATTATAGAAGCGAAAGCAACTGGGATGCCCTTGATACACGAACTAAGGCGAATGGGTATTCATGCAACAGCATACTCCCCGAACCGCGGTCAGGACAAACATGTCCGTGTCAATACAGTCGCTCCTATATTCGAAGCGGGCCACGTTTGGCGGTCCAATGACGACTGGGCGATTGAAATGATGGAAGAATGCGCTTCCTTTCCTTTTGGAGAGCATGATGATTTAGTTGACGCCATGACTTTGGCCTTGTTAAGATATCGACAAGGTAACTTGGTCGAATTAAGGGATGACGAAAAAGACAATTATATACCAAGGAGTAAAAGAAGATATGAGTACTACAATGGTTAAAAAAATAAATCCAGAAGACAGAAGATTAAAGCAAAAGCTAACGCCTAAGCAAATGTTGTTTGTTACGAACTATGTCCAAGGAACGCTGACCGGGAAAATTTCGGCAAGCGAGGCGGCCCGCAAGGCAGGATATAACGAAAACAGAGCAAGACAAACGGCTTATGAATTATTAAATCCTAAAATGAATCCTTATGTGGTGGAAGCGATCCAAGAAATGAAACAAGATCTCTATGAGACATCCGGCGTGTCGATGGCTTCTCATTTAACGGCCCTCAAAGAAATGCGGGACGAAGCGCGGTCCGATAAACACTATTCGGCAGCCATTAACGCGGAAGTCGCAAGAGGAAGAGTGGCAGGATTTTATGATCTCAAAAATAAAGCGGAAGAGTCCATGGATCAATTATCGAAAGATGAACTTATTGAGATCTTGGAAAAATATGATCAACAAGGTATAACTCATGATAGAGGTCTGATCGTAGATGATGATAGAAGATCATTGACTAGCGAACCGCGGACCGTGGAAGAGGATTAAATGGTAAAAAAAATAATACACATTAACCAACATAAGATTAGAGCTAACAAGAAAAACGGAACAGAAGATCCGGTGATTACTTGTAAGACTTCGAAGTCTAATAACTATGCTAAGAATGTAGAAATTTTTGACAAGAATAATAATGTAGTTGCTAAAGTTATTTACAGTCCTAGCAAACCTTTATCTTGCGGCGCAAGAGTTTGGATAGAGACAAATGAAAAAATAGTTTTGGACAACGGATTATGTTTGGATAAGTAATGATTTCGCAGATCTTGAGTATGGGGAGACCTTTGGCGATGAAAGCCTTATCGAACCCTAATATTCTTGGTCCTATTCTCATTAGTGCTGTCGGAGCTAAAGGTGCTAGTGAAATACAAAACGAATTATCCACCGGAAAAATTTCTTTAGATGATGTTTATAACACTTTTATAAACGCTTTTGCTTCTCCTGTTGTAGGAAACATTTCTGAAATGGGAAGTGTAGATACCCCTGATGGAGCTTATTTAGGACCTACTCAAGAAGAGCTAGATAGAGCGCAAAGAGAATGGGATGCATTAACTAATAGAGGAAAAACTATTACTCCTATTCCTGAAGAGAAAAAAGTAAAAGTTGATGATATCGGATTCACACAAGCAGCTCAAACTCCTCAAATAATATCTAGTCCTACTCCACCTGAAGAAAAAGTTAAAGTGGAAGATATCGGATTCACACCCACAGAAGCTCCTAAGATAAGAGACATGATCTTAACAGCCGAAGATACAAAATATATTAAAGATAAAGATAAGCTGGATCAAATATTTCAAGGACAAGACAATCTTTTTAAAGAGGGAGATTATGGAGACCCTAAAGTTTATTTTGAAAACGTAAATACAGGATATGGGTTCGTACCTTTTTATGAGGCTTGGGAAGATGCTTATCAAGGTGGTGTAGCTGATTTAGGAGATCCTAAGGCTGCATCTAAGATAACTAAATATGATGATTACAAAGAATATCAGACAATGATTCAAAATTATTTTAGAGAAAATGTAGGAGACCAATTTGTAACCTATCGTTTAACAACCGAAGAAGATGCTAAGAAATTTTTAAATACAGATGTTAAGTCCTATCAAGCAAAATCATTCACCATGAGTCCTCGTCAAGCAATTAGTTTTGCTTATTTTGCTAATGAAAAGTTTATGGACATGAACACCTATCAGCCGAAAGATAACCTGGTTCTTTTAGAGGTCCCTATTAAACCAGAGTATTTAGTGATGAGAGGTAAGTCTGGTGAAAAAGAGGTAGTCGCTAAAACAAATAAAATAGATAAAAGTGATATTCGTGTTTACAACCCCTATACAGGAGAGGTAGTTCAAGATGCTACAACAGGATTTTTAAAAGATTCTCCTTTGTTAGATTTAGGAAGTGAAGCTGTACCTACCATAAAAATTAATCAAAACGAAGAAACAGAAACAATTAAACCTGGACAATATACAACCAAAGATGTCAATGCCTGGTTAAAAAAAAGAGAAGAAGAGTTTGAAAAAGAATCAGCTAAAAATTTAGAGATCGAACAAATTAACAGCGCTGAAGGAGGAATTGATTTTGCCCCTGAAAAAACAGCTAACAATATTCGACTACATTTAGATCGTTTAAATAAACTTAAAGAAGGAAAAATTGATTCTTACCCAGGAGGACCACAAAACGAAAGAACAGTTTTAAAAGCACCTGAAGGAACTAACTTACCCGACATTGCTATTGGTAAAATAACTTTTGATGATTGGAAAAATAGAGTGGAGAAAAGCATGTCTCCCGAAGACATTTTAAAAGCAGCTGGATGGTATAAAAAAATTTTTGATGAGTTTGATGCACTAGGAGCAGGAAGTAAAAAAGAAAGAGATAAGATGGCTACTGCATGGCTAGCAGGACAACAAAATGAAACTCCTACAAATGCTTTGACAAATGTTTTGTATATTTACGAACAATACAAACAAGGAGTCCCTTACACTGAAATCATAGGAAAAGGATTACCAACCGTTAATAAGATTGTTAAAGATATAATTTTTGAGAAAAAAGTAGAAGGAGGAGCTGGGCAAAAAATTTCTGATTTTATTGATGCTGGTTATGGAAAACTTGTTCGATCTATTATGGGAAATGATCCAAATGGAGGATCACCTTTTGTTGTAGATATCCACACTGCAAGAGATACTGGTTTAGTAGATCAAACTTTTTTAAATAAATTAAAACAATTAGGTTATGTCATTCCTGAAGGAATAAAATTAGATTTAGGAGAAGGTGGTATCACAGGAACTAAATATGAAAACAGAGCTATGTTTGGAAGAGAGTTAACTGATTATTTAAACAGTATTAATTGGCAAGGTAAGTCTGATTGGATTCCAGCAGAAATTCAAGCTATTGGATGGATGAATTTAACAGACATGTACGGTGAACTAGGAACAAGTGGTGATGTTACCATGGCTTTATCGAGAAACTTAAAAAGAATTGCAATGGAAGCATTGCCAGGAGAAGGTTCTCCCTGGGCAACACAGTTTGGAGAAAAATATAAAAGCCTTCCACCTGAACAACAAGAATATATAAATAACTTAACTACTTCAGAAGCAATAAAATTTGTAAATGAAACTTTTGGAACTAATTTTTCTGGTGTTATTCATGGAACAGGTGGATGGGAGCTTTATCAAAACCCTTCGACTGTTCAACAAACATTTTCTTCTAAAGAAAATGCAAGAAAAGCAGGAGCATTGTTAGGATATCTTTTAAATCAAAATGAAGTGTGGGTTAATTCTGCTAAAGAGATGACAAAGAACCCAAAACATTTTGGTGTCGATTTAGTAGAGTTAGACACTAATAACTTGAGGAACAGTGATACTTTAAAAAAGTTTTTTCAATATTTTATTGATAATGATCAAAACGGTTTATTTAAAGGGTATCAGCCTATTGAAACTTTAGACGGAAAAACAGGTATTAGGATAATTATAGACAATGATGCAATTAAAAACTCACCTCTAAAAAAAGCAGATGTACTGCCTTATATACAAGATTTTGTGGATAACAAACTTTCTAGCTTTACCGGAGACCTTGATTTTTCTGTACAACCTGTTATACAGGAGATAGAATTAGAGAAGTTAATAAACGATTGGAGCATAAATAAAAATGGTGAAAGTTTTAAAAAGTATTTTAGTGACGAAGCCGGAACAATTACTCCGCTTAAAAGCTGGTCCGATATCAGTAATTACTGGAAAAAACTTACAGACCTCTTCGGATCAGAAATCGAAAAAGCAAAAGGAACAAGCATAACCAAAAAACGAAAAGGCGGTTATGTAATGCCTTTGCCTAAAATAGACATGTTGTAAAACATCGATTAGTTGGTATAAATAACAAATGGCAGATAATATTGATAAAGGTTTGTATCAAACAGGTTCTCCACCTGAATTAGAGATTATTAAAAAAGAAACTGAAGTTGAAATCGATGGTCAACCTGTCGATATTGATGGTTTAGAAATTGAAATGGACGAAGATGGAGGAGCGACTCTTGACTTCGATCCGATGTCCGCGATGCCCGAAGAAGTAGAATTCTATTCTAACTTAGCGGAAGTTATTGATGATAGAGATCTAGCAGAACTTTCTGATGAGTTAATGGCAGATTTTGAAAGTGATAAATCTTCTCGTAAGGATTGGGAAGACGCTTATGTTAAAGGACTAGATCTTTTAGGTCTAAAGTATGTTGAGAGAACTAACCCGTTCCGCGGAGCGAGTTCCGCTACTCATCCTTTACTAGCTGAAAGCGCTACACAGTTCCAGGCAACGGCATTTAAAGAACTACTACCGGCGGGTGGTCCTGTTCGAACTATTATCATGGGAGATGAAACTCCTGAGAAGTATGCAAGAGCGAGTCGTGTTCAAGAATTTATGAATTTTCAGTTAATGAATAAAATGGAAGACTATACTCCTGAGTATGATCAGATGTTATTTCATTTACCACTCGCAGGTTCTGCTTTTAAAAAAGTTTATTACGATGAGTTAATGGAAAGACCTGTTTCGAAATTTATTCCAGCAGAAGATCTAGTTATTAATTATATGGCCACGGACCTCGACTCGTGTGAAAGAATTACGCAGATCGTGAACATGAGTTATAATGACTTTAGAAAAAAACAAGTTTCAGGATTTTACAAAGACGTAGAGATTTTACCAAGTGAATATAAAGCAGATGAGATACAGAAAAAGTTTGATCAGTTAGATGGAACAAAACCTAATTTAGCTGACAAAGTAGTTCGACTATATGAGTTTCATACATCTTTAGATTTAGCTGGATTTGAAGATATAGGTATGGATGGTGAGCCCACAGGAATTAAGATCCCCTATATTGTGACTATTGAAGAAGGATCAAGTCAAGTTGTGGGTATTCGTAGAAACTATGAAAAAGATGATCCAAAGAAAATTAAAAAACAATATTTTGTTCATTATAAATTTCTTCCAGGGTTAGGATTTTATGGTTTTGGTTTAATTCATATGATTGGTGGTTTATCAAGAACTGCTACAGATATTCTAAGACAGTTATTAGACGCAGGTACTTTATCAAATTTACCAGCAGGATTTAAATCTCGTGGTATTCGTATGCGAGATGATGCAGACCCTTTACAACCAGGTGAGTTTAGAGATATCGATGCACCAAATGGTGACTTGAGAAATTCTTTTATGCCTCTTCCTTACAAAGAGCCTTCACAAACATTATACAGCTTATTAGGATTTGTGGTTCAAGCGGGTCAGCGATTTGCTTCGATTGCTGATATGCAAGTAGGCGATGCAAATCAAAACGCTCCTGTAGGAACAACAATCGCTTTATTAGAACGTGGTTCTAGAATTATGTCAGCGATTCATAAACGTTGTTATTATTCTCAGAAAAAAGAATTCAAATTGTTGTATAGAGTCTTTGCAGATTATCTTCCTGAGTCTTATCCCTATTCTGTTGAAGGGGCAGATCGTACAATCAAAGCAGAAGATTTTGACAAGAGTCTAGACGTATTACCTGTCTCCGATCCGAATATATTCTCTACTGCACAACGAGTTACTTTAGCTCAAACAGAATTACAATTAGCACAAAGTGCACCTGATTTACATAACATGAAAGAAGCTTATCGAAGAATGTATGAAGCATTAGGTGTTAAGGATGTTGATCAGATTTTAAGAAAAGATACTCCTGTAGAACCAAAAGATCCAGCAATGGAACACGCAGATTTATTGGATGGAAACTTAATGAGAGCTTATGAAGGACAATCACATGATGCTCATATTCAAAATCACCTAATCTTTGGAACTAATCAAATGATTTTAGCCAATCCTCCAATGGCCATGAAATTACAAAAACATGTTTTGGAACATGTATCTTTAAAAGCAAAAGAGCAAGCTATGATGATGTCTCAACAACAACCTATGCAAGAACAACAGATGGCAGCTATGATAGCTCAATTAGAAGCACAGTTTATGCAAGAATTAAAACAAATATCTCAACAATTGAGTGGAGCTGGGCAACCTGATCCTGTAGTACAATTGAAGCAACAAGAATTACAACAAAACGCTCAAAAAGATCAAATGGATGCTCAACTTAATCAAGCTAAAATGCAGTTAGACGCAGCAAAACTTCAACAAAAAGATTCAATTGATAGAGCTAGAATACAAAAAGATTATGATATTGCAGATAAACGTGCCGAAGTTCAGTACGACAAAATGACAACACAAACTTTAAACCAGGAGAGAAGAGATGCCACTAACAGACAAAGGTAAAAAGATTATGAAATCCATGAAGAAGGAATATGGAAAGAAAAAAGGTGAGCAAATATTCTATGCTTCTAAGAACAAAGGTACAATTAAAAATGTCGAAAAGAAAAGTAGTAAAAAAGGTTAATCCATACTACATTATAGTTATGATTGATAAAAAAACAGAGGCAAGAGTTCAAAAGATAATTGATGAAACAAGAACTTTTATTCAGCAACAAGCAGAAAGAGGAGTTGATTTAGTAGAATTAGCTCAAGTCATGCTTTCCATGAGCCGCGAAACAATGGTCGATGCTTATGGTGAATATATTGCTGATACATACATTACTAATCAAATATCTAGGTTGCAAAAACCTCAGAATAGTCTAACATTACACTAATGGCTAAACGACTAACAAAAACAATACCACCCAAAAAGGGACCTGTATCTCAAGGATACGATTTACCTTATGGTAAAGAAGTAAAAATTACTTCTGTTCCGGAAGATAAGAAGCGAAAAAAAGGCTATGGTATAGCTTCTAAAGGTCTTAAATTCGAAGGAGTTCTCTAATGAAAAAAATATGGGATTGGACATTTGGTTTATGGAATAAACTAAATACACACGCAAAATGGATAGTTGCTATCGTAGCAGCTGTTGCAGTCTACCAATGGTGGATTGCATAATTAATCAATAAATGCTTTCAAACTTATTAGGCGGATCTTTAGTGGATACTGTCGGTAAAATTATCGACAGTGTTCACACATCCGAAGAAGAAAAAGGTCAAATTAAAGTTAAACTTCAAGAACTGGAAAATGAAATCAATGCAAAACAAATGGATATTAATTTAGCCGATGCTAAATCTACAGCTACAGATATTTCAGGCATCTTGCAACGCTCTTGGAGACCCCTCATTGGGTTTAGTGCAGCATTGGCCATATTTTTCGAATTTGTACTTAAGCCTTTTATCGTGTTCTTTTTAGGAGTATTTCAGGTTGAAGTTGGACCACTTCCTCAGATGAATATGGAACAATTAATGCCTCTGGTCATGGCCTTGCTCGGGATGGCCAGCCTCCGCACTTTTGAGAAGCATAAGAAAATTACAAAATAGTGGAACAGTTCGACTATAAAGTAAAAAAACTAATTCAACAAAAGATAGAAGAAAAGAAAGAAGATCTTGTATCAAGAAACTTTAAAACTTTTGAAGAATATCAGTACAACCTTGGTAGACTACATTCTCTTGAAGAGTTTTTGTTAGATTATCAAGACTTATATAAAAAGGTGATGAAAGATGACTAGCTTAATATTACCCGAAGGTTATAAAAAGAAACCTTCTGTTAAAAAAGAAGAAAAGAAAGAAGATAAAGGCCCTGCATTAGAAAGAGTCCCTCAAGCGACAGGATGGAGAATAGTTGTCCTACCCTATAAAGGAGTTGAAAGAACAAAAGGAGGACTATATCTTACTGACAAGGCTGTTGAAGAACAGCAACTGACAACGAATGTCGGTTTAATTTTAAGCATGGGCTCAGACGCTTACGCTGACAAGGATAAATTCCCTAATGGTCCATGGTGTAAAAAAGGGGACTGGATAGTTTTCGCTAGATATGCTGGCTCAAGAGTTAAGATTGAGGGTGGCGAAATCCGTATTCTTAATGATGACGAGGTATTAGCAAAATTAAAAGACCCTAAAGACGTACTAACCCTTTATTAAAGGAGAAAAAAATGACTGAAGAAAAAATGGTAGACCTTGACACTACAGGAGATGGTCAAGAGGTTGAACTTCAAGAAGAAGTATCTACTAAATCAAACCAAGTCGAAAAAGAAAAAGTAGAGACTTCCGCTGAAGAAAAAACAGAAGAGTTAAATGATGATGACTCTAAAGATGATGGCTTAGACAAATACTCTAAAAATGTTCAAAGAAGAATTAAAAAGCTTTTGGACAGAATAGAGAAAACTGAGCAAAGGGAACAAGAAGCTCTTCGTTTTGCAGAAACTGCAAAGAAAAAATATGAAGAGTATGAAAACAAAATAAAGTCTCTAGATGAAAATTATATTAGTGAATACGAGAACAGAGTAAAATCTCAGATCGAACAAGCTAAAAAAGCTTATCAAGATGCTTTATACAACAATGATGTTAATGCTCAAGTAGATGCGCAAAGAGCTTTAACTAGACTTGCCATTGAAGAGGAAAGAGCTATTGCTTCAAAACAACAAAGAGAAAATCTTCAAAAACAGCAAGAGGGTTTAATGGCAGAGAGACGATCTCAAACACAACAACCTGTTCCACCCAAACCAGACCCGAGAGCAGAAGAATGGGCTTCTGAGAATACTTGGTTTGGTAAAGATGAAGCAATGACTTTTACCGCTTTAGCTCATCATAAAAACTTGTTAAGAGAAGGTTATGATCCTAAAAGTGATGAGTATTATGAAGAAATTAACTCTTATATGAGAGAGCAATTTCCCCATAAATTTAGAGAAGAAGTAAGAGAAACAAGAGAAAGAGCACCACAAGTTGTAGCTTCTGGTTCTCGTTCACAAAAAACAGTCGGTTCTAGAAAAGTGAAACTAACTCCTAGTCAAGTTGCAATTGCAAAAAAATTAGGAGTACCACTTGAAGAATACGCAAAATATGTATAGATTGGAGATAATATGGTAGATAAAACGTTAAGATCTAGTGATACTAGGGAAAAGACAGCTCGTAAAAAAGGTTGGACTAGACCTTCATCATTAGACGCACCCCCGGCACCTGATGGGTATAAACATCGATGGATTAGGGAATCAGTCAGAGGTTATGATGACTATAAAAATGTCTCTGGAAAATTACGAGAAGGCTGGGAATTAGTCCGAGCTGACGAGTATCCTGATTGGGAACTTCCAACCATTGAAGATGGTAAACATGCTGGTGTTATAGGGGTAGGTGGGTTACTGTTAGCTCGTATGCCAATAGAGTTAATTGAAGAACGCAACGCTTATTACAAGGGATTGACCGAAGGCCAAAAAGAGGCCATGGACAGTGACCTATTGAAAATCGAGGATCCACGGATGCCGATCAGTAAACCCCAAAGACGAACCAATATAACATTTGGTAAAGGAAACAAGTCGTAATCGGCACGGTTTGTTGAACGACCAACTAACAACGTATTACAAAGGAGTAATATTATGGCAAACTTAGACGCACCATTCGGGTTCAGACCCGTACAAAAAGTAGGTGGCGGAGTTTCTAACCAAGGGCAAACTGAATACACAATTGCCAATGGTGAAGCATCAGCTATCTTCCAAGGTGACCCTGTTAAGTTAGTCGCTAATGGCAACATTGACGTTGCTTCCTCTGCTGGTGATACTATTGTTGGTATTTTTAATGGTTGTTTCTATACAGACCCAACAACACAAAAACCAACTTTTAGTAACTACTATCCAGGAAGCATCGCTGCTGATGACATTGTCGCTAACGTAGTAGATGATCCTAACCAATTGTTTGAAGTTCAAGCAAATGGAACAATAACAGCTGCTAATGTCGGTGAGAACGCAGAAACTTCTTACACCGCAGGTAGCACAAAGTCTGGTATTTCAAAAGCTGAAGTTAATACTTTTGCATCAAACGCTAGCTCAACATGGATTATTGTAGGTCTTTCAAAAGATCCTGATAACGATGATACATCTTCTGCTAACGGTAATCTGATTGTGAAACCTAACCTTCACTTCTACACAGGCGGAAAGGCAGGGGTATAATCCATGGCTATTTCAAGAAGTCAACTCGTTAAAGAGTTAGAACCAGGTCTAAACGCTCTGTTTGGAATGGAATACAAAAGATATGAGCAAGAGCACAAAGAAATCTTCGATCAAGAGTCATCTGACAGAGCATTCGAAGAAGAAGTAATGCTTTCAGGTTTTGGATCAGCTCCAGTTAAATCTGAAGGTGCTGGTATCTCTTATGATACAGCTGCTGAAGCTTATACTTCACGTTACACACACGAAACAATTGCATTAGGCTTTTCAATTACTGAAGAAGCGATCGAAGATAATCTTTATGATCAGCTTTCTTCTCGTTATACAAAAGCTCTTGCAAGATCAATGGCAAACACAAAGCAAGTTAAAGGTGCTGATGTATTAAACAATGCATTCGCTTCTGCTGGTGCAGCTGGTACAAACCCAGGTGGTGACGGTGTATCTTTAATCAATACACAACACCCATTAGCTGTTGGTGGTACTTTCTCAAACAGATTAGCAACTGATGCTGATCTTAACGAAGTATCATTAGAGCAAGCTTTAATTGACATTGCTGCATTCGTAGACGAGCGTGGTCTGAAGATCGCAACTCAAGGTAGAAAACTGATCATTCCAAAAGAATTACAGTTTACTGCTGACAGATTGATGAACTCTGTTCTAAGAACAGGTACAGCAGACAACGACATTAATGCTATCAGAAACATGGGAATGATTCCTGAAGGTTATGTAGTAAATCACTTCTTAACTGACACAGATGCATTCTTTATTAAAACTGATGCACCTAATGGTCTAAAGCACTTCGTGAGAACTCCTCTTTCAACTTCTATGGAAGGTGATTTCGACACAGGTAACGCAAGATACAAAGCTAGAGAGAGATACTCATTTGGTTTCTCTGATCCTAGAGGTATTTTCGGAACTTCAGGCGCTGCATAATAATTAAATAACTACTAAGAAGGGCGTATGTCTTTGACTGCGCCCTTTTTTTATGTCAAAATAAAACTTTATTAACCCTCATGACCCTTCGGGGACTATTAACAAAAGGAGATAGACATGGGAACAACTACATTTTCTGGACCAATTAAGGCCGGAACAATAAAAGATACAACAGGAACTACTTTAGGAACTGATGTAAAAAACACAGGTCAGGTTGTGATGGCACAATCTGCTTATATTGATATAACAGGCGCTTCTCACTTAAATCAAGTTATTGCAACAATTCCTGCTAACTCACAAATTACTGATGTTGTTTTAAACGTAACAGAAGTTAATGATGATACAAATGCAGCAACTGTTTCTGTTGGTACTATAGCTGATGCTGATGCTTTCATTGCAAGTGCAAACGTAAAAGCTTTAGCTACAACTTATGGTACTCTTGATGCAGAAGCCTCTAATGTAGGTTCAACCGATATCCAAGTCGTAGCTGATTATACAGGTACTGATGGTGATGGAACTACAGGTAATGCAACAGTAACTGTTAAGTATTTACAAAATGCACAAATAGCACTTGCTGGTGACGTACCTGCGTAAGGAGTAGATCATGGCTAAGATGCGATACACTTGCTAACGTATCATCAAGCTAATATTAACAACTCTGCGTAGAGGAGTAATGGCCTCTACGCCATAGATGGGAGTAAAAAAATGGCAAACACAATAACAGGTCCTTCTATTCAGTTTCAGGGGGACAAAAAATTAATCAACACTTGTTTTGTATCTTGTGATGGTGGAAACACTAGCTCAATTACATTAGTAGATGTTTCAGCTTTAGCTACTAATAAAGCAGGCGAAGCATGTACAAGAGTTGGTTTAAATAAAATATGGTATAATGGAGCAGGTGCAGCAAATGCTTCTGCAACTTTAACTTGGGATGCAACTTCAGACGTTCCTTTTCTTTCATTAAACTATGACAATGAATTTGATTTCTCTAGCTTTGGTGCTTTACAAAATACAAAAGCTGCTGGTTACACAGGAGATGTTAAATTAGAGATTCCTTCTACAACAGTAGCTGGTCAGGAAGTCACAGTTTGGTGTGAGTGGATTAAATATTACGATTAAACATGGATATTAAAACTTCTGTTAAATCAGGGAATTTCCGTCCCACTAAAAAAGGGGCGGGAATGACTCAAAAAGGTGTTAAAGCCTATAGAAGAGCTAATCCAGGATCTAAATTACAAACAGCAGTTACAGAAAAAAATCCAACAGGTAAAAGAGCAAAAAGAAGAAAATCTTTTTGTGCTCGTTCTGCTGGACAAATGAAACAGTTTCCTAAAGCTGCAGCAGATCCAAATTCAAGATTAAGACAGGCTCGTAAACGTTGGAGATGTTAAATGGAGATAAGCGATAAGACTACGGTAGGAATGCCTATCCGAAATCTAATTTCTATTGTCACTGCTGTGGCATTAGGAGTCTACGCTTATTTTGGAATAGTCGAAACACTTAATCAACATTCCACTAGATTGGAGTTGATGGAAAAAGATTTAGAATTAAATACAGATTTTAGAATTAAATGGCCGAGAGGTTTAATGGGTAATCTTCCTGCTGATGATGAGCAGTTTATGTTGATTGAATTTCTATCACAACAAGTCGAAAAACAACAAAAAATTTTAGATGAAAATGCGGACACTAAAATAATGATTAAACATCTAGAAGAGTTAGTTGATCAATTAGAAAAAGATGTTGAAAAACTAAAAGATGCTACAAGAGAAATTAAATTTACTAATGGCAATGGGAACGGTCACTAATGTGGAAAGTAGTCATAGCTCTTTGTTTATTCAGCAGTCAAGGGGACTTGTTAGAACATACTTTAACAGATAGTGTTTCCGACTGTTTAGAAAAGAAAAGAGTTATGCTAAGAAACATGCCTAATGGCTTAATTACTTGTGGTCAAGTAGAGGCAGAATTAGAAGAATATCATGGTAAGTTATTCATAAAAAGCATTCGCAAAATGGAACATTAATGGTATAAGAGATCATGCAAATAGATAAACTAAAAGATTATAGTGGATTACTATTAAGATGGACTTTAATCGTGGTTTCTATCTCTTTTGCTTGGTCAAATCTAGATAACAGAGTTTCTAATCTTGAAGCTGATGTAATTCCTATTTCTAAAAAAATAGATTTTTTAGTTGAAGCTAATCAATCTATGATGCTTGATATAGCTGTAATAAAAGAAAAAGTTATGCAACTAGAAAATAAAGTAGATAAGCCTTAGTTATGGCTAAAAAGCAACCCGACTCTTCCAAAATAATTGAACATGTAACTAAAAAGACTACAATTGGAGATGGTAGGATAAGTTGGTCTACTATGAACAAACATAAAAGACGTAATTTTAAAGCTTACCGAGGTCAAGGTAGATAATGTCTATTTCTAGATCTCAAATGCAACAACAAGTATCTACAGGAGGTAGAGTAATGAAAAAAAATTTAAAATCTGTTCCTAGTAAAAATAAAGGTTTAAAAAAACTACCCACAAGTGTCCGAAACAAAATGGGATACATGAAAAAAGGTGGTAAAGTAAAATAATGTGTGAAGGCTGTGATAAGCTTTGTTTGAAATGTGAATCTATGATGGAAAAATGTATTAAATGTGGTTGTTTATGTCATTGTGAAATGACTTGCGTAGAGTGTGATTGTGCTGGATGTGAACACGAGGAAGAAAAACAAGATGGCTAAATTATGTGCAAAAGGTAAAGCAGCTGCAAAAAGAAAATTTGATGTATACCCATCAGCATACGCAAATATGTATGCAAGCGCTGTTTGTTCAGGAAAAGTAAAACCTGGTGGAAAAACAAATAAAGACTCTCAAGAAAGAAAAAAGGTTTCTAACTATAACCAAGGTGGTATCGCTAAAGGTTGTGGTGGTGTAATGGAAAATAGAAGAAAAATAACAAAAAGGTTCTAATGGCTGAACAAGGTTTAAGAAAATGGGTAAAAGAAAAATGGGTAGATATTGCTAATAAAAAATCTGATGGATCTTATCCAGCATGTGGTAGATCAGGAGGAGAAAAAAGAAAAAAATACCCTAAATGTGTTCCCATTGCAAAAGCAAGATCAATGTCTAAGGGTCAAAAAATGTCTGCTGTAAGCAGAAAACAAAAAGTAAGTAATACAGGACCTTCCCCTAAAATGGTATCAACATTTGTCAAGAAGAAAAAAAGCTGAAGACATAAAAAAAGACGTTATTAATTGGTCTAAGAATTTTTTAGAACCAATGAATAAGCATTTAGGTTTTCCTGCTTGTCCTTTTGCAGCTAAATGGAGAAAAGATGGTAAACTTAGAATAGAAGTTAGAATGGATAAATCTAAGTATGAAAAGCATTTAACAGATGTTCTTAAATCTTGGAATAAAAAACAACACGATATTATTATTTATTGTGACCCTTTTTGGGATCAATATACTCCTGAGCAGTTTCAAGAAAAAATAGATTTCTATAATAATTTATATAATAAAAGAGATGTTTATTTTATGGGATTTCACCCTGATGCACCTGCTGATCCAAATAATGAAGCATTTCTTTGTGACCCTACAGAAGAACCTGTAGAACATTCTGATTTACAGTATTCTATGATGCTTATACAGAAATTTAAACAGTTGTATGAAGCAAGTTGCAAACTACACAAGATAGGTTATTATGAAAAGTGGCCGAAGGAATACTACGAAGAAGTAGTAGCTGAAAGGCAACATATATATGAAAAACTTTTTAAAAAAGGAGCAAAATCATGATGGGTAAGAAAAAACAAGTCATTAAAAAAAGAGGCGGCGGTATGGCTAAGGTTGTTAAAAAACGCGGTGGTGGAATGATGAAAATGAAAAAAGGTGGAGACGCTATCAGTCAACGCAAAAAATTAGCAATGGGAATGTAATTTATGGCTACCTCTGGAACAACAAGCTTTAACTTAGATATTGATGACGTTATTGAAGACGCATACGAAAGATGTGGTCTTGAAACTAGATCAGGTTATGATTTAAAATCTGCTAGAAGAAGTCTTAATATCTTATTTCAAGAATGGATGAACAGAGGTGTCCACTTATGGAAAGTAGAAAATGTTACTGCTAATTTAACAGCAGGAACAACTACCTATACTGCCCCTACTGATGCAAGTGATGTTTTAGAAATGACTTTTAGACAAGTAACAGGTGGAACAACTACTGATACAACAATGACTAAAATATCTAGATCAGAATACCAGGCATTACCAAATAAATTTTCTCAAGGTCAACCTACACAATATTATGTGGAGAGAAATTTATCAGATGTTGTAATTAATCTTTATCAAACACCTGACACTACTGATACGCAGATCAATTATAATTATATTGGAAGAATACAAGACGTTGGGCAATACACAAACCAGCCTGATGCTCCTTTCAGATTTCTTCCTTGCATGGTGTCAGGACTAGCTTTTTATCTTTCTCAAAAGAAGGCTCCTCAAATGACTCAAGCTTTAAAATTATATTATGAAGATGAGTTACAAAGAGCATTAACTGAAGATGGACAACGAGCCTCGATCCACTTAACTCCTCAAAATTATTTCGTAGGATCATAACATGTCTACCTTTGCATCAGGTAAACTTGCTTTAGCCATATGCGATCGATGTGGCCAACAATACAAATTTCTAGAACTTAAAAAAGAATGGAATGGTCTAATGACATGTCCAGAATGTTATGAACCTAAACATCCTCAATTAGATCCTCCTTATCATTCAGCAGATGCACAGGCATTACCTTGGGCACGACCCGCGAGACAAGAGCCCATGACCGTGAATGTCGGATCACCTGGTGATAGTGCTTTTACTTCTGATGGCATGATGCCTTCACAGCAAACTGAGAGATTGCTTCTTCAACCAAGATTAGGTACAGTAACAATCGTAATATCATGAACTATAGTGAACTTTTAACAAATGTTAGAAACTACACAGAGGTAAGCTCTGATGTCTTATCTAATTCTGTGGTCAATGTATTTATTACAAATATTGAAAATAAAATAGCTAGACAATTAGATAGCGATGATCAAAGAAGATACGCTACGACTACTTGTACTGCTAATAATGCTTTTTTAGATGTATCAGGTCCTGAGGGCGGCTTTCGTTTTGCTAGAGGCCTTCAATTAGTTAAATCCAATGATGAAAGAGTTTGGCTACAACAAAGGGATGCTACATTTATGGATGAATATGCTGTGGAAAGATCCACTACTTCCTATACAGGTGAACCCAAATATTGGGGTAATTGGAATGATAATACTTTAATTTTAGCTCCTACTCCTGATCAAGTTTATACAATTGAAATGTGGTATGATGAAACTCCACAACACTTAGATACTAGCAACGCTAGTTCTACTACTTTTGTCTCTAATAATGCCCCTGAAGTTCTTCTCTATGGTGTCTTAGGCGAAGCCTTTTCGTACTTGAAAAATCCACAAGATATGCAATTATACGAAGCTAAGTACCAAGTTGCTCTACAAGACTTTGCACAAGAGCAAATGGGAAGAAAACGTAGGGATGAGTATCAAAATGGTGTGTTACGCATTCCAATGAAATCGCTAACACCATAAGGGAGTAACTAAATATGGCAATTAACCAAGCAGTTTGTGCAACATTCAAACAGCAGTTGTTAGATGGCGATCACGATATATCAAACGATACAATTAAACTCGCCCTCTATTCAAATGCTGCTTCATTGGATGCAAACACATCAGCCTATTCAGCTTCAAACGAAGTCGGTGATTCAGGTTCATATTCAGCAGGCGGGGGTACTTTAGCAAATGCTAACGTCAGCTTAACTAAAACGAATGCAACAGCATCAACAGCTTTTATAGATTTTGATGATTTATCATTTACCACTGCAACAATCGCAGCTCAAGCAGCTTTGATTTACAACACTTCATCTGCAAACGTAAATGCTTCAATTTGTGTTTTAGATTTTGGTGGTGTGAAAACATCTACAAACGGAACATTTACAATCCAGTTCCCAACTAATGATGCCACAAGCGCAATTCTAAGAATTAGCTAAGGCATTTCATTTACAAACAAGCCTCTGGCTTGTATGATAAAATATGTCTTACGCTGATTTTCCCTTTTCCACAACTCCGTACGCTGCGGAACCCATTGAGAACGCCGTTATACAAGTAACGAGCGTTACTGCTTCTTTTGCTTTACAGGGAGTAGGCGTTTCAGCAGGGGGCAATGTCACTGTCGTTGCTGCAGAGGATCAAATGGATTTTGCGATTGGCTCGGTCATCGCAGAAGCTCAATCCATTGTTAATACAACAGACGTTCAAGCAGATACAAATCTAGGAACCGCAGTTGTTGCTGCAAGTGCTCTCGTATCTGTTACAGGGGAAGAACTAACATCCGAACTAGGAACTGCAACTGCTGCTGCAGGAGCTAGAGGATTACCTACAAGTTTATTAATTTCACCTGCAATTGGCACAGAGACAGTTACAGGTACCGCCGTCATTACTCCAACAGGAGAAGAAATAGTTTCTAGTTTAGGAACCGCAGTCGCTGCCGCAGATGCCAGTGTATCTGTCACAGGACTAGCAATGCAATTTGCAGATGGTACTCCAACTGTCACCGCTAACGCAGTTGCTGAACCAACAGGACTATCAATTACCTTTAGTGAAGGAACTGCAACAGCACCTGCTGCTGTCATATTGACTGGAGTAGAGGCATCTTTTAATATAAATAGTGTTATAATTAGTGCTTGGGCAAATGTTTCTCCAGGGGTTTCTGACTCTTGGGCAAATGTTGTTCCTGGTGCTTCAGACGGTTGGACTGAAGTAAACACAGATGTAACAGCTTCTTGGAGTAATGTTGTTCCTGGTGCTTCAGACGGTTGGACAGAGGTTAATACATCGTCATCAACATCATGGACAGAGGTTGCGGCATAGGATATAAAAAAACATGGCATTTCAAATAGCAGATAGAGTCAAAGAGACTACCACTACAACAGGAACAGGCACTCTTAGTTTAGGTGGTGCAGTTTCTCAGTTTATTACTTTTGTATCAGGTATTGGAAATGGCAATCAAACTTATTATTCTATCGAAGATCCTACAGGAACAGATTGGGAAGTAGGTATAGGAACAGTTACCTCTGGAGCTCCTGATACTCTTTCTCGTGACACTGTTATTTCATCTTCTAATGCTGGTTCTTTAGTTAATTTTGGTGCAGGTAGTAAAGTTGTTTTCTCAACTCAACCTGCTAGCAAAACAGTTATTGTCAATACTGATACCAATGTCAATGTTTCTGCTAATATCAATGCTACTTCCTTCGTAGGTTCAGGCGCTTCTTTGACAAGTTTAAATGCTTCTAATTTATCTTCAGGAACTTTACCTGATGCAAGATTTCCTGCAACCCTGCCAGCCATTAGTGGTGTCAATTTAACTAATTTAACTAATCTAGATGCTTCTAATTTAGCAAGTGGCACAGTTCCAGATGCAAGATTTCCTGCAACCCTTCCAAATATTAGTGGAGCTAACTTAACAAACTTAAATGGTTCTAATGTTTCTTCTGGTACAGTAGCTGATGCTAGACTAAGTGCAAATGTCACTTTAAACAATGCATCTACTATTAGTGCAGGAACTTTAGCCGATGGCCGATTATCAGGAAACGTAGTTTTGACTTCAGGTGCAACCTTTACAGGAAACGTAGCCTTTGGTGACCTAGACTATGTCTTAATGGGACCCACAGGCGAATATCAAATTTATCACGATCATGCCAATGGCGTATCTGTTATTAAAGATGCAGACGTTGGTGGTTCGATTAACATGCAAGCCGACACTATTAACTTAACAGGTGCTGTTGTTGGTTCTTCTACTGTTAATGCTTCAACCTTCAATGGTTCAGGTGCAGGTTTGACAAGTTTAAATGCAAGCAATGTTTCCTCAGGCACATTACCTAATGATAGACTTTCTGCTATCCCAAATACAGCTTTAGATAATTCTTCTATCACGATTAATGGCACAGGCGTATCGCTCGGTGGTTCCATTAACGTAGGAGACATTACAGGTGTCACCGCAGGATCTGGTTTAACAGGTGGTGGAACTACAGGCGATGTCACATTAAACGTAGGCGCTGGCACAGGTGTCACAGTTGCAGCCGACACAGTTTCTATTGGTCAGGACGTAGCGACAACAGCCAATCCTACTTTCGCATCCTTAGCAATAACAGGCGCAGCAACCTTACAAGACAACACTGGTCAATATGGTTCCATAGAAGTCACTGGAGGAGCAACAGGAGGGTATAGTGGATATTCTATTGGGGGTAATGTTGTTTTTATGGATAATGGATCTCAAACAGGTCTTTATGATGATATTAATAATGATTGGATTTTGTTAGGAAGGTACTTAGGAAACACTTCTATTTATTATTCAGGAGCAGAAAGAATTAGAACAACGGTAGACGGAGCACAAATTGTAGGTGGTAGTTTAGGAGTTAACACTACAGCCCCCACTACAAATGGTCAAATACGAGCAACTAGCGATATTATTGCGTACTATTCAGATGAGCGTTTAAAAAATTTTGAAGGTAAGATTGACAATGCTTTGGATAAAGTAAGTTCAATAAATGGTTATTATTTTACTGAAAATGAAGTGGCTAAATCTTTAGGTTACGATAATAACGAAAGACAAGTGGGTGTTAGTGCACAAGAAGTATTAGAGGTTATGCCTGAAGTGGTTACAGATGCACCTATAAATTTTAGCCCAGATGCACCAGAAGGAGCTGATTACAAAACTGTACAATACGAAAAACTTGTACCATTGTTAATTGAAGCGATTAAAGAATTAGAGCAAGAAGTAAAAGAAATAAAAGAAAAAGTGATAAATTAATGAGTGAATATTATAAACTTTTATGGGATTGTATTCAATCTGACCAAGTTTCTGAGGCTCAAATTGTAGAGCATATGAAAGATTCAGGCTTTAGAAAATGGTTAGAAGATAATGGATTTTTAAGCAAAAATTGATATAAATTAAAGCATGGCATCATCATACTCAAGCAGACTCAAACTCGAACTAATGGAAACAGGCGCTAATGCGAACACTTGGGGAAATAATACCAACAATAATTTAGAGACTTTAGATGCTTTTACTGGAGGATTTTTAGCAAAATCAGTTGCTGGTTCAGCAAACGTCACACTAACAACAGCCAATGCAGATCCCAACGCAGAAGCTTCTAATAAAGTTTTAGATTTATATGGAACATTAACAGGCAATATTGTTGTAGAAATACCACAAGTAGAAAATAATTATCTTGTTTATAACAATACTTCTGGAGCATATACCTTAAACATAGGTTCTGGAGGTTCAGGTGTACAAATTCCTCAAGGAGAACATAAATGGGTTTACTGTGACGGAGTTAATGTAACCTTAGCAGACCTTTCTAATACCAATGCTGCTTCTCTAACTTCTGGAACACTAGCTGATGCAAGATTATCTGCCAATGTAGTTAAAGTAAGTGGCGCTACTTTTACAGGTAATGTAAGTTTAAATGATGGTGTTTATTTAAATGTTGGAACAGGGAATGATTTACAAATTCATCACGATGGAAGCAATTCTTATATTCAAGACACAAGTGGTACAGGAAACTTAATCGTTGATACAAATATTTTTCAATTAAGAAGTTCAGGTGGTGGAGAAACCATGTTTGATGCTACTCAAAATGCTGGAGTCAATTTATATTATAATAATTCATCTAAATTAGTAACAACCACTAATGGTGTACATATTCAAAATGGATCCCTAGGGGTAGGAACAGATGCCGCCGCTACTGATGGTCAAATAAGAGCTACAGACGATATCACTGCTTATTATTCTTCTGACGTTTTATTAAAAGAAAATATTAAAAATATTCCTTCTGCTTCCGAAAAAATAGAACAATTAAATGGCGTTCTTTTTGATTGGAAACAAGAATGGATTGATAAGAATGGTGGAGAAGATGGTTACTTTATTCGTAAAACGGATGTAGGAGTAATTGCTCAAGATGTAGAAAAAGTTTTACCAGAGATTGTAGGAATAAGACCAAATGGTTTAAAAGCAGTTAAGTATGACAGATTATGTGCTCTTCTTATCGAAGGTTTTAAAGAGTTAAAAAAAGAAATTAAAGAGTTAAAAGGAATTAACTAATGACCTTACCTGTAGGGCAAATATCAATGAGCCAAGTCAATACTGAACTTGGTAATCCAACCACAACTCAAATATCTCTCAATCAAGCAACTGTTAGAGGTCTAGCAGGAATTCCTACAGGGCAAATTGCCATGTCTGATCTTCAAGGAAAATCAAATGCTCAATATGTTTCTGCAACAGGGGGCACAATAACTACTTCAGGAAGCTATAAAATACATACTTTTAATAATAGTGGAACCTTTACCGTTAATGATGCTGGAAATGCAGCAGGATCTAACACTGTTGACTACCTTGTTGTCGCTGGAGGTGGTGGAGGTGGTTCTGGACCAGGTCAAGCAAAAGGCGGAGGTGGTGCTGGAGGAATGAGATATTCTTATCCAAGCACACCCACTGGTGGACTTGCAGTAACCACAACCGCTTATCCTATTACAGTTGGAGCAGGGGGAGGTGCTAATGCAAAAGGTTCAGATTCAGTTTTTAGTACAAGAACTTCTACAGGAGGGGGTTTAGGAGGGAACCCTTCTGGTGGAGGTGCCGGTGGTCCCGGTGGTTCTGGTGGAGGATGTTCAAGTGCTGCACAGCCTGGTGGTTCAGGTAATACTCCTCCTGTTTCTCCTCCTCAAGGAAAAAACGGTGGAGGAGGTTTAAACAGTGCTGGCGGAGGCGGAGGCGGTCACGCTAATGCGGGCCCAGCAAGTAATTCAGGTAGCCCCGGTGGAAATGGCACAGCAACCTCAATCTCAGGATCTAGCGTCACTTATGCTGGCGGTGGTGGGGGAGGAACAGGAAACCCTGGAGATGTTCCCGGTACTGGTGGAAGTGGCGGCGGTGGAAATGGTGGAGGACACCCATCAGGTAATGGAACAAGCGGAACTGCAAACCTAGGCGGTGGCGGTGGTGGCGGTGCTTGGAATAATGGCGCTGGAGGTTCTGGTGGTAAAGGTAGAGTAGTAATAAGATATAGGTTTCAAGCGTAGACAATGGCATATTTTGCAAAATTAACTGATGATAACATGGTAATGGCTGTAGAGGCTGTTGCTGATGAAGACTGTTTAGAAAACGGTGTTGAAAGTGAAGCTAAGGGAATTGAATTTATGACCAATATAACAGGTTGGCCTCATTGGAAGAAAACATCTTACAATACAAAATATGGAAAATATTGGGATGAAAATAATGAAATTCACTCAGATCAAACTAAAGCTTTTAGAAAAAACTTTGCTGCAATAGGTTATAAATATGATGCATCAAGAGATGCTTTTATACCTCCAAAAGATTATCCTTCATGGATATTAAATGAAACAACTTGTGTTTGGGAATCCCCTATACCCTATCCAACAGAACAAAATATTGAAAATTATTTCATAAATTGGGATGAAGATAATCAAAGATGGGTTTCTAAGAATGAAGATGGAACTAATCAGTATTATTGGGATTCAATAAATTTAATTTGGATTCAACTTTAATTAATGAAAGAAAAGACGAGTCTTTTTGAACTAAAAATAATTCAAGGAGAAGTTTCAAATTCTTTAGTTGTAGATAAGTTTTATATAAAAAATAACATAATTAAGAACTACTCTTATGAATTTAATCAAAATCCACATGAAGAAAGTTATTTAAAAAATTATTATAACCTTACAGATGACGAAAATATTTTTCGTATAAGTCAGTATTTATCTGATCTTTATAAACTATATCATCATTTTAATCTTGTTCCTGTTAATATGGCGGGATTAATATTACTTAAAGGCGATAAAATCAATACTCATAATCATGTAGATCCTTACAATCTTGAAGCTTCACCCGACATGTCTTGTATTTACACTGTTGATTGTGGAAATAATCCCTCTTATGTAGTTTTTGAATTTGATAAAGGAAGAATAAAAAACTCTCAGTACAAAGTTTTGCTTCAAAAAAACAAATATATATTATTCAATTCTAGTATAAATCATTATTACACAACTAATTTAAACGAACAGCCTTTATTAAATTTATGCTTTAAATATCAAATAAAATAGATAATATATTTAACTAAATAATAAAGAATGAATCTAAAAAATTATTGGTATCTTTTTGAGAATGCACTTCCTAGTAGGACTTGTGATGACATTATAAAATATGGTCAACAACAATCAGAGCAAATAGCTGTTACAGGAGATTTTACTACAGGGGATGATATTTCAAAATTATATAAAACAAGAAATTCTTCTATTGTTTGGATGAGCGATCATTGGATATATAAAGCAGTTCAACCTTATATTCATGAAGCAAATAGATTAGCAGGGTGGAATTTTGAATGGAGTGTATCCGAAGCATGTCAATTTACAAAATATTCAACAAATCAACACTATACCTGGCATCAAGATTCTTGGGCAAATCCTTATAATAAACCTAGAACAAATCAAGATGGACTTATAAGAAAATTATCTGTTACTGTCAGTTTGTGCGATGGTGAAACTTATGAAGGAGGAGACTTAGAGTTTGATCTAAGAAATAGAAATGATGGTAACTCTGTAATTGTCACTTCACAATCTGCAAGAGTAAAAGGTTCTATAACTGTTTTTCCATCTTTTGTGTGGCATAGAGTTACTCCTGTAACAAAAGGAACAAGGTATTCTTTGGTTATATGGAATTTAGGGAACCCATTTATTTAAAGGAGATAAAATGAAAACGGAAGAATTTTTTAAAAACAATCATTATTGTGTAATCAAAAAAGCAATAAGTGAAGAATTAGCTTCATTTATATTTGCATATTTTCAAAATAAAAGAATGGTAGCGGATCATTTATTTAAAACAAAATTTATATCTCCTTTTGACGACACTTGGGGAACATGGACTGACGAACAAATACCTAATACATATTCACATTATGCAGATTTAGCTATGGAAACTTTACTTATTAGAGTTATGCCAAAAATGCAAAAAATAACTGGATTAAATTTAATTCCAACTTATTCCTACGCAAGAATATATAAATATGGAGATACTTTACATCGTCATAAAGACAGAGAATCCTGTGAGATATCTTGTACTTTAAATTTAGGAGGAGATAATTGGCCTATATTTTTAGAACCATCAGGTAAAGAGGGAGAAAAAGGAACAAAAGTAGAATTAAAGCCAGGGGATATGTTGGTGTATGAAGGTACTTTTGTAGAACATTGGAGAGAACCTTTTGAAGGGTATGATTGTGGGCAAGTTTTTTTACATTACAATCATAGAAATGGTCCTTTTGGAGATTCAAATTTAAATGATGGAAGACCATTTCCTGGTCTTCCTGCATGGTTTAAACAATGAACAATGAATTAAAAGAAAAGAAATTTGATATAAAAACTTTAATAGGAGGGTGGTACATCTCAACACGAGTATGTGATGAATTAATTGATTATTTTAATTATAATAAAAAATACGCTGTAGAAGGCACTGTTATTATTAATAATGAGTCTAATGAAGGCTCTTATATAGGTGTTGATAAAAACGCAAAAGATAGTGTTGATTTAAGAATTGGTGCAAATAATTTTGATAATATTGTTGGAGAATATAGAGAAGAATTAAATAAAGTTTTAGATAATTATTTAAAAAAATTTACTTGGGCAAATGAAACTAATGTTTTTAATATTATAGAAAACTTACAAATACAAAAATATCAAGTTGATGGAGGATTTAAAAAATGGCATTTCGAATTTCAAGGGGACAGACATATTATGAGACATCTTGTTTTTATGACATATTTAAATGATGTAGATGATGGAGGGACAGAGTTCTATTATCAAAAAATAAAAACAAAAGCGGAGAAAGGTCTTACTTTAATTTGGCCTTCGGGTTGGACTCATACTCACAAAGGTGTAGTAAGTAAATTTAAAGAAAAATACATTGTAACAGGATGGTATAATTTTATATAAAGGAATAATTATGATTAAATCAGAAGAACTAAAAAATAAGAATTATAAAATATTTGTAGGAATGCCTATGTATGGAGGAATGCTGACAGAAAATACACTGCATGGTTTACTACAGCTACAACAATGGTCAATAGCTCATGGAGTAGGTATGAGAGTACAAACAATGGGTAACGAGAGCCTTATAACTAGAGCTCGTAACACCATTGTCTCTATGATGATGGATTCAAAAGATTATGTAGCAACACATTTATTATTTATTGATTCCGACATTGGTTTCAGTGCGCAAAATATAGAAAGACTACTTTGTTTTGATAAAGATGTTGTCTGTGGGATTTACCCTCGAAAACACATACATTGGGAAAACGTACAAACACTTTTGAAACAAAACCCTGATGCTTCAGTTGATGAAATGCAGGTAAAATCTTTAGGGTATAATTTAAATTTTGATAATCCTTCTGCTATTAAAATTGAAAATGGTTTTTGTAAAGTATCGGAAGCAGCAACAGGGATGATGTTAGTTAAAAGAGAAGTATTTCGTACCATGATGAAAAAATTCCCTGAACGTAAATATGTTTCTGATCAAATTATTAATGGTCAATCATTTAGTTCTGATAACTGTTATGATTTATTCGCTGTTGGTACTTATGAAACAAATGGTAAAAAAAGATATTTATCAGAGGACTATTATTTCTCAAGACTGTGGCAAGAGTGTGGAGGAGATATATGGGCAGATGTTGCTATGCCATTAACTCATTTTGGAAATATGGCTTTTAAAGGTCATGTTGGGTCTTTATTTGCTAAAAAAACATAGTATAGTGGCTGAATGCCCTTAATTAATTTCACACCTTCACCAGGAATCAATAAAGAAGTTACGGACTATACAGGTCAAGGAAAATGGGTTGATTCTGATAATGTACGATTTTTTCAAGGTTTACCTCAAAAAATCAAAGGATGGGAAAAATTTATTGCTACTACTATTATAGGAGTAGTACGAGACCAACATTCTTGGTTGAACTTAGATGGCATACGATTTGATGCCTTAGGAACGGATAGAAAACTCTATGTTTACACAGAAGGTCTATGTTATGATATTACACCTATTCGTCAAACAGAAGCTTTAACCAATCCTTTTACTACTAATGCAACCACTTCTGTTATAGTTACAGATTCTAATCATGGAGCAATAAAAGGTGATTTTGTTACTTTTGATTCTTTCTCTACCATTGACGGTTTAAATATGAACCAAGAATTTGAAATAACCTCTATCGTAGATGTTAACAATTATATTGTAACACACAATGACACAGCTTCAGGTTCTACTGCTGGTGGAGGTGGTTCAGGTAATGCAAATTATCAAATACAGATAGGTCCTGAGTTTTCAGTCCCTGCTTTTGGTTGGGGCACTGATACTTTTGATGCTGCTGCTCCAGCAACAAGGGGATGGGGACAACCTTCTACTTCTAGTAGTGTTACATTATCTGCTCGTCAGTGGTCCTTAGATAATTATGGAGAGGATTTAATTGCAACAGTTTTAAATGGGGGTACTTATATTTGGGATACTTCTGCTGGTACATCTACAAGAGCAACTGCTTTATCAAATGCACCGACTAAGTCTCGTTTAAGTTTAGTTTCTACACCTGATAGACATTTACTTATTTTTGGAACAGAAAATACTATCGGAGATAGTAGTTCTCAAGATGATTTATTAATTCGTTTTTCAAATCAAGAAGATATAACAGAATATACTCCTCGTGCAGTAAATACCGCTGGCTCATTGCGAGTTGCTGATGGCTCGAAAATCGTGGCTGCTGAAAGATCGAGAGGTCAAATACTTGTTTGGACAGATACTTCTTTACATTCTATGCAATATATTGGTCCTCCTTATACTTTTGGTTTACGACAACTAGGACAGAACTGTGGGATTATTGGGCAACATGCAGGTATTGATTTAAACGGTGTTTCTTTTTGGATGTCTCAAGATTCTTTCTATTTGTTTGACGGTTCGGTAAGAAAACTTCCTTGTACCGTAGAGCAATTTATATTTAGCAACATCAATCAAAATTCATCAGAGAATACTTATACAGGACATAATGGTGAGTTTAATGAGGTACTTTGGTTTTATGTTCGGTCAGGTTCCAATCAAATCAATGCAGTGGTTGCGTACAATTATGTTGAGGGCACTTGGTGGACAGGAACTTTAGCTCGCACAAGTTGGATTGATAGAGAAGTATTTGATAATCCTATTGCTACTTCTTATAGCAGTACAACTATTGCAAACAACGAAACAATTTTAGGTTTAACAGATGGAGCATCTCAGTTATATCTTCAAGAAACAGGTACTGATGCCGATGGGGTGGCTATGACAGCTTATTTACAATCAGGAGATGTTCAAATAGAGCAAGGAGATCAATTTGCTTTTGTATCTAGATTAATTCCAGACGTTCAAAATCAAAGTGGAACTTTGAATTTAGACTTTAAATTTTCTCGTTATCCCAACGATACTGCCCCTGTTTCTAAAACAACAAGTTTTACTTCTACTACTAATAAAGTTGATCTTAGAGGAAGAGGTAGATCGTTTACAGCTAATATAGTTTCTAATACAACAGGAACAGCATGGAGATTAGGAACTATGCGATTTGAAATACAACCCGATGGAAGAAGATAATGAACGCTTTTAATTTACTACAGGATTGGAAAAACAAACCCTATCAAAAAACAAATTATGAAAATATTCATGTTTTTTATAGCGACACTAAATATTTAAAAATGAAACCTCATTCTCAAATAACTTTGACTCCTGGATTTTTACATTTAATTGTAAAACATCCTCAAGAATGGATACGACAAAACTTTAAATTAGAGGAAGAAGTTACCTTGGAAAACCTAACAAATTCTATTTTATATTATACAGTTAAGGAATGCCTTATATCCGATGAAGAAAAACAGTTAAAACTTCATGTAAAAAATGGTATACCTAGTGAAGAAGAACAATGGCCAAACTAACCTTACAAAGATTTCCAGATCCTCCTCAAAAATATAATTCAAGAAACTTCTATGAATTAATTAGACAGTTAGAAGAAATGATTCAACAATTAAATACTTCTTATACTTTAGATAGTTTGGAGGAAGCAACCAGAAGAGCATGGTTCTTTAGTAAAAACTAATGGCAGACGTATATAAAAACTTTACACATCTTTTAGCAAATGTGGCAATTCCTGGTGGAAACAATGCAGCGAATGCTACGACTATATTTCAGGTTCCTGTAGCAGATGTAGCAAACAATGTCCCTGTTTCTACTTATATCGCTAAAACTATTTATGTAGTTCATAGTAATCCTTCTCCTACTAAAACTGCTTTTCAATTATCTCATTATGATGCGAGTGAAAATCAAACTATTACTTTAGTGGGAGAGAGTAAAACAACTGAAGTATTTAATGTTTTATACCAAGGACTTGTCGTTTTTGAAGAAGGCGACATTCTCTATGGTAATGCTGCTGCTAATAATGAATTAGTATGCTCTGTTTCATTGTTGGATATTAAGCAACAAGTATAGTGTCCCTCTTCTACATTCGTACATCTAAGACTGGTTCAAGCACCGTCAATGATTGGTGTGGAGTTAATATTTCGACTACTGATAACCGAGATTTTTTAGACTCTAAAAATAATTATTACATGGTAAATGCAGCTATAGATAAAGGCTCTACTCTTTTTACAACAGTTCGTAATCCTTTTACTCGTGCTATTTCTTGTTGGCAACAAGCCATAAGAATGTCTTGGATAAAAGATACTAGAACTTTTGAAGAATACTTTAGGTGGGACTATCATACTTGTACTCCTCACGCTTATACTCACAACTGTTCCATAACTGAATACCTTTCTCCTTTTTTAGGAAAGATAAAAATTTTTATTAAAATGGAAGAATTAGGTCACTCTCTTCGTCACTTAGAAATAAACTACAACCTACCTGAAAGAGAGATTGGTTTTGTAAATAAAGCGGATTATGCGAGAAATTTTGACTACAAGGGATTTTACACCTATGAACGTATTAAACTTGTCTTAGATAGATATTATGTTGATTTTGATACTTTTAATTACAGCAAAAGTATTATGGATATATAGTATGATTTTTTATCTACGAACAAGTAAAACTGCTTCGAGTACCGTGAACGATTGGCTCGGTCCTGATTATTCACAAAACGTGACTCATAATATGAGAAGGCTAGATGTTGATTATAATAAAGCTAAAATAGAAGAAGCTATTAATAAACATTATTTTATTTTTACTACTGTAAGGCATCCCTATACAAGAGCTATTTCTTGTTGGCAACAAGCCATTAGATCATCTTGGCTTTCCAAAGAAGCTACCTTTGATGATTACTTAAATTGGAATTTTAGAGGAACCACACAGCATATCGAAACTCATAATATGCCTATTTCAGAATACCTAAAAGACTACCTAGATAAAATCAATCTAGTGGTCAAATATGAAAATTTTCAAGAAAAACTAGTCCAAATGCAACAATTGTTTGATATGCCTATTCGAAGATTTGGTCATTTTAATCGTAAAACAGTAAATATTGACTACAAAGGACTTTTAACTAAAGAGAGAAAAGAAAAAATATATGAGACACATAAAGAAGATTTTAAAGCCTTTGATTACAGTAAAACCATTGATTTATAGATAAAACAACTATAAAAGTATAATATGCATAAAATAGTAGATGAACCGGTCATCTTACGCTATGAGTACGATATTGAAGGGAATCAAATCCCTGTCTATAGTTGTAAAGTTGAGACCACAATTACTAATACCCGAACTGGTGAAACATATGAGTCAGAGGATCATTGTGCTGCTGACGTGGCTAATCCTTCTACTGCTACTACTGTGTCGGATATTAGGAGAGATGTTAATGTTATTGCACCGAAACTATTTACAGGTGCTGTGGTTAAAAAAGGATAATGAAAAATGAACCAAGAGTATCCACAGGTATATGAGTTAGGTCTTGGATCTCTTATTGGTGATTTTTTTCAAAATGTAAAAGACACGGTCACAGGTGTAGCAAAAGCTGTCGCTCCTATTGCACCTTATGTTTTACCTTTTCTTCCTATTCCTGGTATTGGAGGATTGAGTCCAGCTTTAACAAAACAGTTATTAGGAGCTGGTATTTCATTAGCAGCAGGACAGAAACCTGTTGACGTTGCAAAAAATATGGCACTTCAAGCTGGCATAGGAGGATTAAAAGGAGCGTTTATGAGACCAGAAGGTCAAACTTTTGCTCAAGGATTTAAAGAAGGAGCTTTTGGAATTGAACCAAAAATTTCACAATCAAATCTTTCAAAAGCTATTAACTATGAAGCGATGCCAAATAATATTCAAGGAACTACTCTTGATTTAGCAAACCAACCTAAAATGAATATGGGTGTAAATTATTCTACGGCACCTACAGGTTCTACGGCACTGTCCACAGGTCCAATAGACTATCCACAAGCCCCTACTCCTACTCCACCTGAAAAAGGTTTTTTTAGTAAAATAGGAAGTTATCTTAACCCTAGTCAAAGAACTATTAATCCTGAGTACACAAAATATAAAGCGTTAAACCCTGAATTAACAGACGCTCAATTATTAGCAATGGGTATACCAAAAGAATCCGGTTTCATACAACAGTATGGTCCTCTAATGTATACAAGTTTAATAGGAGCTTCTTTAGCAGATAAACTTATTAATCCTGAAAAAGACGATACTCAATCTTCCTATGATTTATATATGGAAAACCCTCAAGATTATGGAATTTATTTTTCCGCGGACGGCGGTCCGATAACTGGTTATGCAGCAGGTAGTGGTCAAAAAATTGAACACCCTGATGGAAATGTAAAAGAACATCCCAAACGTATTGGTGAGATAGCTGGGCCTGGAACAGGTACTTCCGATGATATCCCTGCGATGTTAAGTGATGGTGAATTTGTAATGACTGCTAAAGCTGTTCGTAACGCGGGCGGCGGATCGCGGAAAGAGGGAGCAAGAAACATGTATAAATTGATGAAAAATTTAGAAAACGGTGGTAGATTGTCCCAACAAAGTATTGGAATGATAGGAACAAGATAATGGATGAAGAAACAAGTAAAAAAGTAGGTGCTGAATATTTAGGATACTTAGATAGTATCAAACAACTTATTGAAGATATTAAAAGCGGTAAAGTAACAGATATTCCTGAACAAAAATTAGCTGACCTAAATAAAATGTATGGAAAAGCTCAAAAAATGTTTGAGCAAGGAATTGGTTCTTATCAACCTTATGTCGATACTGGTTCTGCTACTATGGCTGAGGGTGTAGAAACTTTAGGGGGAGCAAAGGACTTATACGGTAAAGCTGCATCAGCTTATGAAGGCATAGGTAAAGCTCCAACCATGGATGAACTTCAAGCCTATATGAATCCTTATCAGCAAGCTATCCAAGATGAGATTGCAAGAACTTATGATATTCAAAGAACAAGGTCAGCAGCTGGAGCAGTGGGTGCAGGTGCTTTTGGTGGTGGTCGTGAAGGCGTTGAAAGATCTTTAATGACAGAAGATGAGGCAAGAGCAAGATCTCGTTCTATGGCTGATGCTTTTAATTATGCGACTCAACAAAAAATGCAAAGAGATTTAGCTAGTGCACAAGGATTAGGTGCAACTGCAGGAGGACTTGGAAGTCTAGGATCTCAATATGGTGCTTTAGGTGCAGGTCAAGCGGGTCTTGGTTTTGATGTACAAAGAGCCGGACTTACTGATGTTGGTACAATGTTAGATTTTGCAAACTTACGACAAAATCAAGCTCAAAAACAATTAGATATTGATTATGCAAATCAAATGGCTAAGTATCAACAGCCATTTAGTCAATTAGGGTTTTTTGGATCTGCATTAGGATTAGGTTCTTCGATTCCTTCTTATACTCCAGCAGGAGGAGGTAGTGCTTCTCCGTTAGGACAATTTGCAGGTTATGGATTAGCAGGACTAGGTGCCTTAACTGGATTACAAAATACAGGAATATTTTAATGATGAACTCTGTTTTACAAAGACCTATGTTCCAACAAAGAGTTGTCAATAGACAAGACGGAACACCTAAAGAGGGAGAAACAACTTCTATTCCAACATATAATGCAGGTCCTTCTGCTTTTTCAAAATTATTTTCTCGTTTTATGAACCCTCCGGAAGGAGCTGTAGATAGAATTAGATCAGATGCTTATGATTACTATTTCAGTGCATTATTACCTCAAGGCAGCTCTTATTATTCTCCTAAAGAAATGCAGGATGCTAGAGATAAAGCTAATTTTTATGCTGATCAAGCTGTTCAAGAATATTTAAAAAATTTTAAACAAGATCGTATTTTAGAGTATAGAGATGAGTACTCAGAAAACCCAGGATTTCCAGGGGATGTTTTATTAGAGGAACAAAATTTTCAAAAAGGAATAATAGATAGTTCTTTGTTTGATGATAGTAACATAGACAAAGAAGCTATTAAAAATTACATGTTCGGGCCAATGGCTCCTACTAACCAATATTTAAAGAGTTTACCTTTAAAAGAAAGACAGAACATAATTAATAGTTATCCTGATGATGCAAGATATTATGACCCTAAAAGACCTGAACTTTATTTTAAAGCCGAAGGCGGTGAAATGAAATCAGATGCTGTAGGTATAGCAGATGGTTTAGATCAAGAAGCTATGATGGCAGATGCTTCTTCTGAAGGTATTGCTAAAGTTTCTCCTGAACAATATGTAGAGTTAATGAATCAAGTTCGTGGTGATGATGTTCCTTTAGAAGGAAGAGTAGAAGAATTAGCCATGACTGTAGGTGAAAAAGATGCTAGAGCAACTCCTTTATCTGTATTAGCTTTAGTACAACCCGTATTTGAATTACGAGAGCAAGAAGCTTCTCAACAAGGTATTGGAGCAGCTCCTGGAGCAGACCAAATGATGGCTCAAGCAATGCCTCAACCTCAAATGACAATGGGTCAAGAAGGTCCAATGATGATGAATCAAGGTGGAATTGTTCATCTAGCTAACGGACCTGATGCAAAAGGAGTTTATACAGGAATGAATGTTGGTCCTTTTTCTTTGGATCAAATAAAAAACTTCGGACTTTATAGTGGACCTGATGTAAAAGGTGCTTATGATGCTGGACAAATTGTAGGTTCTAGTATGTTAATGGCAGACGCTCCTAACTTAATATATGATGTAGGACAAAAAACAGACCCTCAAGCAGAATACCTTGCATTACAAAAATGGATGGGTGGACCTAAAAAATCTAATATGCCTTTAATAACAGCGGCTACTTTAATCAAAGAAGGATTAGGAATGGCTGGCGGTAAAGATCCTTTGGAAAGTTTATCTAATATAGGTGTCGGATTAATTGGAGCAAAAGTATCAGAAGATACTGCTAATCAAAATTTTGACCAGCAATTAAAAATGCTTGCTTACAATACTGCTGCAGCAAAAAATGCAGCTTTATCTAAAGCTCAGACAGATATGCAAGCTAATGCTATTAATAAAAAGTATGATTTTTATACCAATACAGTTTTAGAAAAAATTAAACAAGACGGTAAAGGAATGGAACAACCTAAAGTATATGTTCGACTAGATAATAAAGGGCAGGTTATCAGCACTGTTGTAGAAGACTTAAAAGACCCTAAAGGAGCTCAAAATATTCAAAAATTACTTGAAAACGGTTATCAACCAATTGAAAGTGTATTTAAATCTACCTCATTCGAATTATCTATCCCTAGTACAGGTGGAGATACTGGTGGAAGCCAGCAATCAGGAGGTGCTATTAGTAATTTTTTTGAAAACTTGGGATGGAAAAATGGTGGAGAAGTGGTTAAAAGAGCAAATGGAACTGGACCTGAAGGTGAAAAAAACATTTTAACTACTACTACTGGTACTACAGTTGATTTAAGTTCCTTACCGCCTTTACCACCGACTATATCTCAAAAAGAATCTCAGACAGGTGTTTTGTCTATTTCACCAGGAAACAGAGATAAATACGAAGCTAAATACAAAGAAGGAGAAGATCTTTTTGGTAAGCTGCTAGAAGCTAGAGATTTAATTTTAAACAATCCTGATATTGTAGGTATTTTAGCAGAGATACAACAAAAAATGGGTCCTGCTGCTTTAAACATTAACACTATTCTAGAAAGAGCGACAGGTGTCGATGCTTTAGAAAATCTTGCTCCTGGACTAGCCAATCAATTAAAAGACCCTGATCTACAAAAGATTGATCGATTACAACAAGAAATTACTGATAAGTATGCTGCTTACATGCAAAGACCTTTGTCTGTAAGAGATCGTGTTGCTAAAATTTTAGAGCAGTATAGAAACAAATTAAAAATTGAAGGATTTACTGATCCAGCAATTGCTTTAAATGCTTTAGACGATGTTCTTGGAGCTGTAGCAGTTCAACAAGATGATTATAGACTGGCTTTAGGTAAACAAAATTTACCTTCTTTTGTAGAGAGAATTGATTCACCTACGACTATTGCTAGAAAATATGGAGTAGATTTATTTGACTCTAGAGTTGTTCAGGCAGCAGAAGCAATTAAAGAATATCCTGATAAAAAAATGGAGATATTAAGTTATTTAGAAGAAGACTTAAAGGGAGAGTAAAATGGCTCCCAATAAATATATACAAAAAATCTTTAACTTAGAGGAAGTAAAAGAACTTTCTAAAGAAGAAAAAGAACAAAGGATAAAAGAAATAGAAGAGAGCTCATCTCCTAAAGCCCGCTACGGTTTACAATATTTTGGTACTCCAATGACAGGTGCTTTAATTGATATCCTAGAAGAAAACCCTACAGAACTAACTACTGCAAAAGGGTTAGCGAAATATGGTTTTGATGAAACTTTTTTTGAAGCTGTTGGTGGTGTCGGAGGAATGTATGCGTTTTTACAGCAAATGGCTAAAAACCCTGGAATGATAACAAAAATAGGATCTAAAATACCTTTTTATCCTAAAACACCTATTGGATTATTTGGTTTGTTCATGGCAGACGTATTAGGAATGACTACTGGTTCTGTGATTTCAAAACTAGAGCAAGGAGAATTTGAAGAGAGAACAAAAAATGTAGACAGTTTTTGGGAGCAAGCAGCTATTGGTGTAGAAATTTTAGGGGAAGAATTTAACGACAATAAATTTTGGGCTGCCATAGGTCCTGTTATGCAAGGGGTATTTACTCCTTTTAGAAAATATTTGGCAGGAGTAACAAAAAAAGGTGGAGAGTTTTATGACAAAGCAGCTAAGTATTTAGGTGATCGATTAAGTTTTTCTATGGCAGAAGTAGGAGAAGGCCCTTTAGCTAAGATAACTAAAAGAGCAGTAGAAACTTTAGGTCAGATTCCTATTTTAGGAACATCTTTTACAAAAACATCTAAAGAAAGAGTAATTGCTTTAAATGAATTATTTTCTGATTTTATCAATAAGTTAGGTCCACGGGTAGATTATAGAGTTTTAAGTGAAAATATTTTTGATGCATCTAAAGGAGCTATTAAAAATTTTAAAGATACAGTAGGTAAATTTAAACAAAACGTTTTTAATGCGGAAGCAAAAGCCATTGAGGCAGCTGGACCTAGGTTTAGTAAAACAATTCCTACCAATCGATTTACTGATTTTTTAGTAGACTATACAACACAACTTGAAAGATCTTTTGGTGGTGGAAAACCTTTAGGACCTGGAATGTATGGATATAATGACTTCTATGCATTTGCTAAAAGTTTCTTTTTACCACAATATAAAAATTCTCGAATAACTTTTGAAACATTTCAAGACACAATTCTACCTGTTTTAAAAAAGGCAACAAAAGAAGCTAAAAATCAGGTAGGATTTAATGCTAAAACATTAAATGATGCTTTTTTTAATTATAATAAATTAATCGATGATATTGTTGATCCACAGAAAATAAAAGGGTTTGATGAACTAGCTCCGGAAGCTCAGGCTTTATTAAAAGAATATAGTCAATCTATTAAAGACTATAAAAACGGCTATGCTACTTTAAAGAAACCTTTTGAAAGAGTTTTAGCAGGGGAGTTTAAGAAAGTAGATAAACTAATTTTTTCCTCTGGAAGAGATATTTCTCAAGAAGAAATGAAAAGATATGTGGATGATATTGTAGCTCCTTTATTAAAAAAAATGACTCCAGGTGCTGTAGAAGATTTGATTGTATTAACAGGAGGAAATAAGGAATTAGTTGGATCTTTATTAAGAGCTTATATTGATCAAGGAATAAAAGCTTCTACAGAAACTGTTGCTTCTAGAGGACTATTAGGAAGAGAAGCAGAAGCAGCTGTTTTTAATCCTAAAAAATTTATGGAATATTTTGGGTTAAACAAGGAAAGTCTTAATAGTCAAAAAGAAACTTTTAAGAAAATATTTAATTTTTTAGATGATGTTCCTGAAAATTCTCCATGGGTAACAGGTAAAACAGGTATCGATTACGAAGTTTTTGATGACATTTTATCTTTAATGGCCAAGCAAGCAGAACTAAAGTTACCTAATGTAAACAAGTATTTAACAAGAAACTACGCTATCGGAGGCAAAGGTGTTTTTGGTGTTCTTAAAAAGATACCGCAAATAGGAGTGATTACCGCTGCTATTGGACCATTCCCTTCTATTGTAGCTAGTGTCTTAGGTATTAAAGGCCTTCAAAGAGCATTGACTAATCCTGAGTTTATTAAAAGAGCCGTAAAAGGTTTAGATGTTACTGCTCCTTTGGCTGCAAGAGATAACTCTATCGCTAAAGCTTTAAGAGTTCTTTATGATGATAGAAGACAAAATTTAGAGGATAAAGCTTTAAACACAGAGTTAGGTAGATTAAAAGGTTATGCTGACGAAATAGACGAAGATAAAAAAGATTTATCCATATTAGAAAAAGTTATTAATGACGAAGGATTGTTAGGGGACACAGTAAACCAAATAAGAGAAGCCATTGATTCTGTTTATATAAATGAAGACACTGGAGTAAGCGTCTCAGGAGAACAAAATGTCCCTTATAGTGGAAACAAATATATTGATAAAATAAAAACAGGAACTTCTATTAGTGAAGAGACTGAAAAAGCAGCTGACATAATGGAGTCAGTAGTACAAGAAGCAAAGACTCCAACAATTCCTATTCCGGAAGTAACAAGAGGACAGGGAAATGTTTTACCTGAATTTAATATGAATATATCTCCTAAAGTTCAAAGTGAGATAATGCAATCTATTGATCCAAATGTATTAAAGAATCTAGAAGATGTTGGACTACCTTTGTTTGAAAAGTTTAATGAAGGTGGTATAGTCGGTCTCTATGAGTCAAAAAAATTTAAAAAACCGCAGGTGGTGGCATAATGGCTAGTCCTTGGGAACAAGCAAAAGCAAAGCAAGAGATATCTGCTCCAAAGCAATCTAAGTATCATGGTTATCAGGGTCAATCTGGGGGCACATCTTCTATTCCTTCTTCAGGCAAAAAAGACTCTTTTAGAGAGCTTCAAAGACAAAAGTTTTTTGGTGACCGAAGAGATATACCAGCAGACAGAATTGATAGAAGAACTCGTCAAGAGGGTGCCTTAAATCAATTTAAACAAAACTTAATTAATCAAGGTAGAGTTATGAGAGACTCTAGAGGAAATGTAGTTTTAAACGCAAATACAGGCCAACCTATATATTTATCAGAAACACCTGGTGGAAGAACTGTTTCTAGTTATGCTCAAAGCTTAGCTAATAGATTTGGTCCTACTCCAAAAGAAATAGCAGGAGACATTGGAAGCGCAGTTAGTAGTATGGCAAAAGGATACGGAATTCCTTTTGTTAGTACAGCAACTAAAATAGGAAACGCTGTTAGCGATGCGTGGAACAAGGTCAGAGGATTTTTTAGTCCTAGTCAAACACCTCAAGGAATTGAAACTCAATTTCCTCAACCTACCTCAGATATGAAAGATTCTTTTAGTTCAATGGGAATAGATACAGGGATAGCTTCAACGGACCCTAATAACATGTTAGTTCAAATAGCTAAAGATAAACAATATGAAAATATTCCTTTTCAAGATTTATTAGCCAATGCATCTGTTCAAGCAGGCGACAGGCCTGTTCTTCCTCCTAATGTTGTTCCTAAAACAATAGTTGCAGAACCTACACCAAAAGAAATGAATTTATATAAAACACCTGTTCTTCCTCCTGAAGTAACTGATCCTAGAGTTTACGAAGGACAGAGATTATATGCAGAAAATATTATACCTACTTCTGTAATGGATTTATATAACGTTGCTAGAAATCCTCAGGTAAATACTCCTTATGGAAATCTTAGATTAGATAATGTACTAAGTGGTAATCCTCAATTAGGTTTTGAAACAGATTTTTTTGGTGGAAAGATAGGTTTATCAGCAAATCCTTTGCAGGATCAGTATGGCGCTAACTATACATTAACTTTTAACAAAGGTGGATCTGTTAATAAATACAGTGGTTTAGGTTATATGCTAAAATAATGATTAGAAAACTCAAACTATTTATTATAAACTTATTAAAGAAAAAAGACGAAAGGGATGAACATGAAATATTTCCAGGAATCTGAGTTAGCTTGCCCAACAACAGGTGTAATGCAATTACAAGATGGTTTTGCAGAAGACTTAGATGAGTTAAGAGAGGCTTATGGACAGCCAATCGTGGTTACTTCAGGATGTAGAACAGCAGAACATAACGAATGGTTGCAATCAAGAGGATACCCTGCTTCTAGTAATTCGTTTCATTTAATTGATAACGATAAATACGGAACAGATACTTGTGCTATTGATATGCAAAGACCAGATGGTGCTGCTTTAGTTCATTTGTTTAAAGTAGCTTTAGAGCTAGGTTGGACAATTGGTTTAGCAAAAAACTTTGTACACTTAGATCAAAGAGCAAAATACTCAGAGCTTCCTCAAATTATTTATAGTTATTAGTGAAAGTATATCTAATAATTATAGCTTGCATTCAGGGCTTGGCTATACCACTAGAAAAATCTTGCATCATTGAACCAATGAAGGATCAGGTATTTAAATCTGTTAGTGAGTGTTTAATATTTGTAGATTATTTTAAGGCAAATGTGGAAGCTGGAAGCCCTGACTTATATGTCACAGGCTTCTGCACCACAAAAGAATTTAACTCTATTTAGAGTGTTCTTCTAATAAAATTAGGAAAACGACCTTCTTGTTTAAAGGTCATATAAGCAGCATACCAATCTTTTTTATATTCAGCTTGGCAATACTCTTTTACTTCTTTGTCTTTATCTTCTTTTGTAAAAAAGTTTAAGAAGTGGTTCATTGATCTTTTAGTTAAGTTAAACATTATTTTTCTCCATTAATAAATTGTAAGTCTTCGTCTGTATAAACGTGCATGACAGATTTATATCCACAGAAAAAAATTTAAGAAGTGCTTGTTTGGCAAATCAGATATGATATATTATTAGTCAAAATGGTAACGACCTTAAATATACAGGAAGGTAATTTGTGTATGTTTATAAAAAAATTATTAGATTTAGTGCCACTTGCAAATAAACATTAATTTAATAACTGTCGTTACCATTTATCTTTAAGAACTTAGCTAAATCAATAAAGGAAGGTTTTTTAAGCCTTCCTTTTATGCATTTCAACTTCTCTTTTGACTTCTACTTTAGTCCAATGTTGTAAAACAGCTTGACTAATGTCTTCATGAAGAACTTTTAATTGACCAATAGGTACTTCTATTGGACTTCCTATATTATCTGAAGCTTGTTGTACTTCAGATCTAGTCAGACTTACGAATAACTTTCCATTTTGGTAAACTATTCTCATTTTTTTTATCCCCTTCTTTCTTTGGTAAATAAACATCGGTAATACTTTTACATTTTGGGCAACTTAAATTGGTTACCATATCATATTCTTCGTCTTCATCAGAAATATCGTGATCTCCACTCCATATTAATTCTGTATTACAATGCCAACAGTTCATTTAAACTTTCTCCATTTTTTAATTATATACATAACTGTTAGAACTATAACGCCTGTAAAAGCCCCTATGAAATATAGTAACCACTCAAGAATGGTGATTAAAAAAGCTATCACAAAAGGTAAAGCGACTAATGCTATTCCTAGTAAGATTAAAATATCTAATAGACTTAAGTTACCAAATGTCATTGTGCTTCGCCCCAATTCTTTCCGGTTGCAACGTCTACCTTAGATGGTATTTCCATTTCTAAACAATTTTCCATTACTTCAATTATCCTTTCTTGTTGTTCTTTACTTCCATCGACACTAATTGCTAATTCATCATGAATTTGTATCATAGGAGTAATTCCTTCTTTGTCTAATTCAACCATTGCTTTTTTAATTTGATCAGCAGCAGAACCTTGAATTAATCTATTCAAAGCTTTATAAGTTCCAGCTCTTTTTAAACCAATGTTACTTCCATATTCTTCTACTGCTTTTTCGTAAGGATATGCCTTATGTGCTCCAAAACTTTTTGGTTCCCATAAATCAAAGCGACACTGTCTTCCTAAGATAGTTCTAACTCTTCCTTTTCGTTGAGCATGATCAGAAACTTTATCTGCAAGTTGTCTTACAAAGGGAACTCTCTCATTATATTGATTAATTAATGATTTTGCCTCATCAGGGTCAATTCCTAGCTGATCTGACAGTTTTCCAACACCCATTCCATAGAAAAGACCTAAATTTATGGTTTTAGCAGCCTTACGAGGTATGTTTGCAATCTCGGCCATGATCGTATGGAAGTCGGTACTTTTGTCATCTCTATACGCCTCTAAAAGCTTTTTTGATCCGTCAAGTCCCACTTTATTTGCATAATGGACCACGAGACGCGGCTCTTGCTGGGAATAATCGAACGAACCCCACTTTTCACCTTCTTCCGGTAAAAACAATCCTCTAATTAAAGTTCCAATCTTTAATTCAGCATCTGCTGAGTCTCTTGCCGGTATCTGTTGAAGGTTTGGGTTGTTATAACTAAATCTTCCAGTCACTGTTCCACCAGTATCACTTCTTAATTGATTGATGTTTGCATGGATACGACCATTATGATGAAACTTATTAATCATGTTTGTAAAAGTTCCCCTGGCTTTATTGTAGCTTCTTGCTTCTACAATTGCTTTAGGGATTTTATGTGGATGATTTTCTAAAAAGCTTTTAGTAAAACTAGGATTACCTTTTTCTGTTTGAGGGTAATCTATTTTACATCCTTTAAAGACTTCTGCTATAGATCGGGCAGCCCAAATATCACACTTCATTCCTGTCTCATCATGGATATATTTTAAAAGTTTATTTTCTCTTTTAATTAAATCTTTTTCTGCTCTATCGACTGCCTCTAAGTCTACACGAACACCTTTTTTTCTCATCTTAATTAGAATAGGTAATAAGCCTAACTCTAAATCTAATACAGTTTGTAAATCATTTTTAGTTACTTCTTCCTGGAGTCTATCCCATAATCGAAGACAGAGGGCCGCGTCTTGTTCTGCATATTCACCTACAAAAGTAGCCGGCATTTTATACATTTCTGATTTAGCATCGACACCAAACTGAGCAGCAGCATCATAAAGACCCCATTCTGATTTAGAATCAACTAAATACTCTTTGGATAACGCATTCAAAGAATAACTAAATTTATTCTCATCTACTAAAGGAGCAGCAACCATGGTATCAATAATTCTTCCATTCCACTTCACTCCTTCAGATTGTAACCAACCAAAATCGTAAGTTGCATTATGAGCAATTTTATCACAGTCCGTAGACAGCATTTCTCTTAGCCAATCAAGAGTAACATCAGGATCAAAATTAAAACTGTTTTCATGGCGAATAGGATAATACCCTTCCCAACCATCCACAGCAACAGCAATGCCAATAATATTTCCATCATTCGTAGCCCACCCTGGTCCTTTCTCTGTAATTCTTGGGTCTTTGGTCTCTAAGTCTATTGCAATTCTTTTTGCATCTTTAATGTCTTTAAATTCTTGTGGTGGTAACCACTCAGATTTAGGTTTAAACATTCCAATTTGTTTACTCATACTCTGTAAGCCTCCCTGCTTGTTGGTGTTATTATATAAAGATTTTCTTTTGCTCTTGAAAAAGCGACATAGAAGAGTCGATGTTCATTAATTGGATTTTTCTTATATTCATCATAAGCCATTTTACCTATGTCTAATGAAACAATAACATTCTCAGCTTCCCCGCCTTTTTGCTGATGAATAGTCGATAAAGTTATTCTTGGTTCTTTACCAATATCCTCTCCTCTTGATTCTAAATTTTCTAAATAGGCTCTTGTTTCTGTGTTTAAGGTAGTCATAACCTCAACCCATGACTGAGTTATTTCAGCAACAAGCCCATAATCAGATTTTAATTGATCAAAAGAAACTTTTTTATCAGGCAAAGCTTTTCTTTGCTCTGAAACTATTTTTTTATAACCTCTAGCTACAAAGTCTTTTCCTAAAACTTTGTACATATTCTCTATCATTTTTAATGTAACAGAGTTTTTATAAATTGTTAGGTCCTTCCATGTAAGTATTGCATTCCTTTCTTGTGATTTAATTGAATATCGATATTTATTATCTCTCATTTTCACTCTGAAAAAAACATTTTTCTTTACTAACATTTCTTCTAAGTCTTCTCTAATAGATCGAGTACGACCCATAATAAGCCATGAACCATTTGACATATCTAAATGATAAATATTTCTAATAAACTCAACTGTTCCGTCTCTTTCTGCTGGCTTCCATTCAATATCTTCTGAATTATTAATTTGTTCTTCTACACGATTAACAACTTCCCAAACTTTTCTTGGAACTCTTTTTGATTGATCAAGAACAATTAATTCTTCTGCTTCTTCTTTTACTTGTAAGGACCTAGAAACGTCTGCGTCCGCCCAGGTGTAAATAGCCTGGTTAGGGTCCATTGCAATATAAGAAGTCTCAGCTGATTTCCAAATTTTTTCAGCCATCTTCCATTGAATAGTAGACATGTCTTGAGCTTCATCAAAGAAAACAACTTTAAAATTTTTAACTTTATCGCTCTTAACATAATCAGAAATTAAATCTGTAAAATCTTTTTTAGGTCCTACATCTTTAACTATAAAACCAGTTACACCATCCGTAAAATTTTCATAACCATAGTCTTTATATTCTTGAAGACCTTTAGCTATGTAATCTAGTTTATGTTTAACAATGTCTTGAGCGAACATAGCCCAAGCTTCGTCTAAAGAGATATCTCTTCTTTTAGCTTTTTCTATAAGATGTATATACTTTTCATCATATGAGTTAAAAAAACTGTCATCGTCATTACTGACATTAATATTAATCCTAAGTACATTTGATATATTCCTCCAATCATTTTTACTTAAAATATATTCTCTAGTTAATCCCATTTGACGTAAAGCAAATGAATGAAGTGTAGAAAAGTTTTCTAAGTGGTTCATGGGTATCTTAAAGCGGTCCGCGGCCCGTTGCTTGGCCTCATCTACTGCTTTATTAGAAAAAGAGAAGAAAGCAATTTCATCAATCTTAACTTCTTGTTGTATATACTCTTCTATCTTATTTAAGATAAAAGTTGTTTTACCTGTTCCTGGAGGACCAATTACAACTATAGGTTTACTCAAAACGGAACATCCTCATCTAAAATATCCGGTCTTTTCATGTCCGGAACATTTAATTCAATATCATCAGATAAAATTTCTTTTATTTTCCATAATCTAACTTTTACTTTTTTAATTCTTTTAGTCAGGTCTTCAGCTTTATATTCTTCTCTTAAACGAACAGTTACCCATGCTCTTGTTTCTTTAAAATCATTTCTCTTTAAATGATCCATTAAATCTTTCAAAGCAAAATAAGTAAAACCTTCTTCTGTAAACGACTTACCTAGAAAAATATCCTCTATGGTAACTGCTTCACCTTGATGAAGAATAAACTCTTCTAATAATTCTTTGAACTCACCCTTCTTTGTTACTTCTTCCGGAGGGTAATCAATAGAAATATTTTCCAATAAGTCTGTATAAGTTTGATTCCAATCATTTAAAGCCATGTTTGGGATACCTTTATTCAATTGTTCAATACAAGCTTGAATAACTTTTTTATGAGTCATTAAGTCTTCTGTAGAAGAAAGCTCAATTCTACGATCATCTACATTAAGAAAGTATCGAGGTGGATCAGATTTATAAACCTTTAAGTCAGAATAAACAGGATGCTCCCGATCATTCTCACCACCCACCCCGTACTTTCTCTTCTTACAGAGTCTCTTATTACAGAGACTTTCGATAGGAGGCTGTGTACATCTGTAAGAATATCTTGGTGCCCCATTGGAGTCACTTTGAGACACCTGCTTAATGATAACTAAAACCTCGTCAGATTTCAAAGGAGGCTGTATGTACTGACGATTATAGTCCTCAATAAGATTTTTATAATTATCGGGATCAAATTTTCTGTAATAAACCCCAACATTAAATAGCGCGTTGTTTCTTCCACCTTCACCAACACCATCCTCAGTTAATATCTGAAGACAAGGTGGACCATCTTTTATTATTTCATTTTTAAAATCAGTTTTAATTTTACTTAAATCAGAAACAATATTTTTTTCATGTAATTGAAAAAATTCTTCTAATGAAGCGGCTGATCCATCGTCTTTCATGGCATACCGATTTCGACCATGATAAGGTAAATTAATCCAACTACCTGTATCTCTTTTCTCTTCACCTTCTTTGACAAACAATTCAATTTGTTTAGGGAAAACTTCTGCTGCTGGATAACCTAAAGCAGTTGCCATTTCACTAAGCTTTAATTGTATTTCTTTTGCAGTAACAGGTTTATCTGTAAACAAATATAAATGAGCACCACCACTTTTAGACAAACACATTACTAAAGGAAATTTCTTATCTTTTATTTTTTTCTGTAATGCGTTGTGATCTAGTGGATAGACATCTATATCTATCGCACCAAAAATACATTCGTTATCATCGTTGATAGGAACAATACCCATGGCCGGATATTCACCTTTTAAATGTAGTTCAAATTTTTCAATGGACGGCGGCTCGTGGACCGTCTTCATCCTAGCCTCTACTTTTTTACCGTTCTGTGGCTCATTTGATTTCTCAAATACTCCATGGGCCCTATCAAGACCGGTAAAAATATCTTTAAATTTTTTTACTAATTCTAAATTCATTTTGCCTCCGAATTTAAAAGCTAGCCGAGATTATCGGCTAGCCCTTCTTTAAAACTAAAACGGTAAGTCAGTATCTGCTTGTGCAGCATTTCCTTGAACCGAAACTTTCTCATCATCTCTTTGTGGTGTTGAGTCTACTTCACCACTATGTATTTGTTTTTCAAACAGCATAGCGTCTTCATAGATTTTTTGAATATTAGAATTATCTAATTCATCAATCCACTTGCCTTCAGCAACAACCCAACCAAACCATTTGCCTTTATCATTTTTTTCTCTAACAGTTTTTAAAGTATATGATCTAGCAAAATCTTTAGGTTGATAAACTTCATCACCATCAACTCTTCTTTGATTTGACATTATTGAGTTCCATGTTCTTGATTTCTTTAATTGAGTAGATTTCATTTTGATAATAGCTTTAGACCACATTCCGTCCGGTTCTAAAACAATTACATAATGTTCAGCAGTGTTCTCAATATAAGTATCACCGCCTACTATTCTCTCTTTATTGTCCTCACCACGAACAACTTTTCCTTCTCTTTTCATTTGTTCAAATTGTGATGGTGTGTAAATATTCACAGGAGCACCTGGGCCTTCACCTCTTTCAGCCCACTCGACATAACGTCTTCTGTAATACACAGGTAAAACTGTTATCTCTTTGTAGACTTTATCTGTTACATTGTTAAAGATCATCCCAGCTTCAGCACCTTGAATGTACTCTGAGTCTTCTTTATCAATTTGAGGAGAAGTGTCTCCAATTATGTTTAAGTAAGGAATTGCAAAATCTTCAGTAGTTCTCTCTGATAGAGAGGGCCCTGTCTTCTTTAATAGATTTCCAATCGCTACCGCGTTTCCTGTTTGTTTTTTAGCTACCGCTTGTTCTTTTTTCTCGGACATTTTATTTTCCTTTCTTAATGTTGATTTTATGTCCTACAAAAACTCCGAAAGTTTCCATAGGAAGTTCTTTTCCATTCTCTAACATTTCACGAATGAAACCTTTTAGAGTCATGGGTTCAACTTTAACACTTCTATCAGTGTCAAAGCCTTTGTTCGCCAAGTCTGTATACATTTGATTAGCTTTGTCATCCTCTGCTCTACCAAATTTTACAACAACTTGATTTTTTATAATGTCATCATAACCGTTGTCACGAAGCCATGCGAATGCTTCGTCTTGTTTTTCTTTAGTAATGCTGCCAGTATAAAATGGTTTAATATCAACTGACTGACCATCTTTCATTTTAATAGATCGAACTCCACGTTCTTCCATTAACTGAACTATCAGTTCATTCTGTTGACGTAAACTTTCTTTTTTTGCTTTTAATAAAAGTTCTAGATTATTTATTTCGTCTTCTGATTTTAAATAATCCTGACAAGCTTTTGAAATAGGATCAATTTCACTTACTTCAAAATTTTGTTTATCTCTTCTAAGGTCTAGACCCATAATAATTCCTCATAGCTTTCTCTCTTGCAAGCTTTTCACGTTTCCATTTAGCTTCAAGATGTTTTTGTTTCAATCTAATGCTAATAATTTTTGAAAAATTATCCATTATTTTTTGTGCAAGTTTATCGTGATCTTCCTGTTCAAGTGGTAGTTCATCTAATTGAGCTAAAGTCGTAGCTGTCTCAGTGAATATTTTTTGATCAGTTTTAGAAAGAGGTTTATTAGTTGTTACATAATTTAAATTATCTCTAACAACATCCTCTGTGTTCACTACAGCTTCACAAATTGTATAACTTGTAATAGGACATTTTTCATAATCCTTAGTGAAACTTTGTTTACTCGGAAGTGTATGAAGAATTATTTTCTCATCCTTCTTGATTGTTACATCATGCTTCGGATAAAAAACAGCCATGCCACTTTTCGTCTTTTTATGGAACACTATTACGCCATTTATTTTTTCGTGTTTCTCGGTCATAAGTTTTTGCCTTTCTTTAGTTATTTATGTCGACTCTGATAGGAAAGTAATCTCTTTCTAATCTATCGTATTTCAACATATTATATCTGCCGTTGAGAATATAGGAAACCACACTTGTGGTCAAGCCTATAAGTGCAGGGTCACCTACTAACAGTATATAATCCGTATCTTTCATGTCTTTTAACATAGTCTTTAGTTTTCTTATCGTAGGCTGTGGAGACATAACCACCTGTTTTTGGCCATCAAATAAAAAAATGATTTCACCAAATCTTTCTGCTTGAGAATAATCTAAGGCCCTGATGGTCCCATCAGTATGTTTTCTCATTACATTTTGTACGATATAAACTTTACTTTTTGTATCATTCATAATAATTTCTCTCTTAGAATAAAAGATATAACGATGTTAGTAGAAAAATACAAGTTTAAAACTCAACCTATGCAACACCAATTGGTGGGGCTTGGTGGAATGATGGCTCAGTTTGAAAACCGTAGTCCTGAGTATGCATTATTTATGGAGATGGGTTGTGGTAAAACAAAAGTTTTAATTGATGGTATTTCTATTCTTTACGATAATGGAAAAATTGATCAGCTGTTTGTCGTTTGTCCTAACGGAATTAAGTATAACTGGAAAGATGAAATTTCAAAACACCTGGCAGAACACATTGAATATGAAGTTCATGTTTGGGAAGGTGCAAAAACTAAAAAAGAACAAAATGAAATTAAAGAAAAATTATTTTCTGTTAATCAGAAATTAAAAATTTTAATTATGAATGTAGATAGCATCATTACAAATTACGGTTCAAAGATTGCAGATAAATTTGTTTACTCCGGAAAAACTTTAATGTGTATCGATGAGTCTACTATTATTAAAAATATGTCTACCAAAAGAACAAAGAGATGTATTAAAATTGGAGAGATGGCTAAGTATCGTGTCATCTTAACAGGATCACCTATTACTAAATCTCCGGAAGACCTGTATGGTCAATGTGCTTTTTTAAATGAAGACCTTTTAGGTTTTAGTTCTATTTATACTTTCAGGGCTCGATACTGTGATCAGGTTAAATTATCTTTTGGTGGAAGAAGTTTTAATAAAATTACTGGCTATAAAAGATTAGATGAGTTAACAGAAAAACTAAGACAGTTTTCTTATCGTGTCACGAAAGACGAAGCTTTAGATTTGCCGGATAAAATTTATATGAAGAGACGCGTACCGATGACGGAAAAACAATTACGCGCTTATGTTCAAATGAAAAGTTTAGCCCTGGTCCAGTTGGAAGAAGGAGAACTAACAACAGCAACATTAATTGCTCAATTAAAAAGACTCCATCAAATTGCTTGTGGTTATATGACCACAGACCAGGGGGAGATAATTGATTTTTCTGAGAACAGAATAAAAGAGTTATTAGAAACGATTGAAGAAGTAGATGGGAAAGTAATTATTTGGTGCTCTTATCGTCATAATATTCATAAGGTGATCGAAGCGCTGAATAAGAAGTACGGATCGGGGTCCGCGGAAGGTTTCTTTGGTGAAACACCGAGTAAGGAAAGACCTAAAATTTTAGAAAGATTTATGGACCCGAACCATTCAATGAGGTTCTTGGTCGGCCACCCGCGAACAGGGGGATATGGGCTGACTTTGACAATAGCTAAAACCATGATTTTTTATTCTAATGATTATGATTTAGAAATAAGAGAACAGGCAGAAGCTAGAAATCATCGTATTGGAACTGAAAGTAAAGTGACATACGTTGATTTAGTATGCGAAGGCACAGTAGATGAGAATATTCTAAAGAGTCTTCGTCAAAAAATAAACATAGCAACCCAAATTATGGGAGAGGAGTTTAAGAAATGGCTTATTTAGTAGATAGGAAAAAATTAATTTGGTTACAAATAAGTGAACTAAGAGAAGCTTTAAAAGACTTAGTTAATTTTTATAAAAATAAACCAACTAAAAACTTAAAACATGCTATACTGACAGTAGAATTATTTTTAGAAATGAAAGGAGAAATTTTAAATGACTGACTTAAGTGAAACTTATAAAATTGCTAAGAAAGATGAATTAAAAAAAGCAATTAGAAATGTTCTTCTTTACTGTAAGTTCGATACAGCTGAAGGTTTAGCTGAGTCAATAAAAGTCTTAGAAGAATTTTTACAGGAGAAAGAAAATGAGGAATAGAAAAATATTTCCCATAAAAAGATATCATGAAAAACTTTTGTGTTTGTATCAAAAACAATTAACAAGATGGAGAAATGAAATTAATAATTGGGATGATAGATATTTAAAATTAACAGAAGTAAGAATTAAATCTGTTGAGTATTTAATAGAAAGGGGAGAAAAGTATTATGTTGGATTCTAAAGAAAAATATAAATTAAAAAAGAAACCGGTATATGAATACTCTGACAAGAGGGCCTCATTAAAATACCAATACGAACAAGACAAAAGAAGAAGAGCAAGAAAGCTTGCGGACAAGCTTCTTGGTAAAAATTATTTTACCAATATGCAAGCAGTAATGATGGAAGCAGCAATAGAACTTTCAGAAAGGAAAGAAAAAAATGAAACATAGTTATTTTAAAATACCAGGTTGGTTTAATATGCATGAAGCTTATGATCAACTTTTAGAAAATTGTCCTGATGGATCTGAAATTTTAGAGATCGGATCTTTTATGGGACGATCCACTTCTTACCTAGCTACTAATATTATTAACTCAGGTAAGCGCGTGCATGTATATGCACTAGATACTTTTCAAGGAAGTTCTGAGCATGCTGGATTAGATATTGCAGGAGGTTTTTATGAGACTTTCAAAGAAAATTGTAAAGCTTTTATTGATGGTGGAATTGTGACTCCAGTAAAATCTAGAAGTGATGATATTAATACTTTGAAAAGATGGGGAGATAAACATTTTCATGGAATTATTATTGATGGGGCTCATGAATATGATGCGGTGAAAGATGATATATTGAATTGGTGGCCGAAGCTGGCGGACGGCGGATCAATGATCGGAGATGATATGTCTTTAGTCTCTGTTCAACAAGCAGTTCAAGATACTTTTGCAAAAAAATTATGTCCTGAAAGTAGTGGAATTGAGTATATTCAAGGCCATGAGCAATGGTTTTCTGTATCTAAAGGGATAGAAAAACCAAAATGCAGTAAACTGGTTCCCGGGCAGAATACTTTAAAAAAGTAGAAAAATTTTCTATACTTTTGGTATGGATTATCAATTAGAGTATGTCGTTTGGAGAGACACTGTCGAAGAAGAGTCCGGATGGCATACTTACACCGATATGAAGAAATTAAATACTGCGGTGTGTGATGAGATTGGATGGATTCTTCAAGAGAATAAAAATGAATTAAAATTGATGGCTTCGATGATCAGAGATGATCAAGAAGGAGGCCGAACAATTGTTATTTATAAAAGTTCAATTATTCATCGAAGAACAATTCCTTTGAAATTATATTCGGATGACGGCAAGAAAAAACTCGACTAACGATTTACTTAATCAAAAACACGTCAAGGGTGTTGTCTCTGAATTAAAAGCAACACAAATTTTAATTAGCAACGGTTTGTTAGTTTATAAAAACATATCTCCTCATGGTATCGTGGATATTATCGCAATGGATGAGGACGGTAATATGTTTTTAATAGATGTTAAGACAATTTCATTTAGAAAAAAATATAGAATGCCCTCCAGGAAAGAAATTAGGAGAGCGCCCAGCGGACCGCAGAAAAAGCTAGGAGTTGTATTAATGATCATTGACGGTGATAATGTTAGATTTTCACCATCTCGGTGCCCGCTGAGCAAACTTATAAAAGAATGTCAATAAGTTTATTTTTAAAAATAAAAATAATTGTGTGGAAATCCTGGTTTGAGTTTTGATATACTAAAATTTCTCGCATGGTTTACATGCAAATTTTATAAAAAGGAGTGAAAAATGGAAACACAAGGTTTTAAAGAAACTACCGTCAAGAAATTGACAGAACTAGAATTAAAAAGAATGTCTGAAGATCAGTTACAAAAAATGTACATTGAATACTTGCAACAAAGATTGTTAAAAATGGACAGCAAAGTTTGTAGCTGTGGTGGAGTGAAGTAGGGCCTAAACCCTACTTCTTAACTTTTTGATAATCAGCCTTGTCTTGAGATATTAAAAGACATTGGTACCTTATGTCTTCTATTAAACGATTAATTTCGTCTTTAGAAGACTTCGGTTCTTTATACTTAGCCTCTCTTAATTTATCTGATAAAGATTTTATAAAATCTACTTTATCACACATCTGACTAATTTTATGAAGCATGATTATTTTTTTACGCGTTGAAACATCATATCATGATATTCCTGTACAATGATTTCAAGTTCTGTTGGTACTGATCGTCTAGACCTCTGACAAATCTCTTCCATCATTTTTCTAGTTTTAGTGGATATCATTTGAGATACCCATTTAGTTTTATCTCTACTCATTTTTTCTTCTTTTTTCTCCTTAGTTTTTTTGCTGCTCTTTTAATCTTGGCCACACCACTAGGGGGGCCATGACGCATTTTAACTGCTTTAGATAACCCTCTAGTTTTGCCCATTAGATTACGTCCAACAGCATATTAATATTATAGAGTTCGTCTTGTAGTTTACTAATCTCATGATTAATTTTTTCATTAACAATCTCTATCTTAGATTTATTTCTCACCTTCATATATTTTTCTAACTGAGAAATTATCTCTAATTTTCTTTTGGAATGTTTATAAATTGCCATTTGTTCTGTTTCGTTCATAAAACAATCCCTTCTAATCTGTGAGTGTTTACACCAGGTATCCAATAAGGGACTCTGATCCACCCCTGTTTTTCTAATAATAATTTTATTATGTGATCATAATTATATGTCTGCATTATTCTTTCCTTTCTCATAATTTATATTATTTATAACATATTATATGCTATAGACACTAAGTTTTTTTTCTTTATAGTTATTTTGTTTATTTAAGCATAAACATTCCCTCCTTTCTTTTGGTAAAGGGCCCGAATTAAACGGGCCCTTCACTTTTTTACTTACAAAAAGATATTTTTTTAATTCCTGTTTGGCCTGCATAAGAATGAATAATAAATCCTTTTGCATATTTGTTTTGCTCTTGCATATAAACATCCCATTCAAATTTACAGGCATGGTCATAGGCCTCTTCATCGTTTTCATAAATTGCACAAACCGGACAATGATGAATATAAATTTTTCCTTTAAATTTTACTTTCTCATATCCGTGGCCATAACAACTACAAGACTCACCTTTTTGATTTTCTGATATCCATTCCTGGGCTTCTTGTTTGGTATTAAAAGTTATTATCTCTTGTCCATAGATATCATTTTTTCCTGCACAACCATAAACATCTGCGATAGTGAATTTTTCTGAGTCTGTTTGATATATTCTATATCTCATAATACAGGTGCCTCCACTTTAACTTTAAAACCTAAAGCTTTAATGTAAGCTAATTCATTTTTGCTTAAAGTTTTTTTGTTTGTTAATACCGCAAACTTTTGCGCGTTATCACATACAGGATAAATTAAATCATTCCCGTATACGTTTTTTATTTTTACTGTAATCGTTCTTTCCATATTAGTAGCCTCCTATTGCTACAGACACTGGGAGGGAAAATTAAATTTCCCTCCCTTTATTTTATTTTGATTTATAATGAGGGTTAGGGTGTCGCTCAAAATAATTAGCATACAAAGAACCTAAGTAAGTAGGATAATATTTACCTACATAAACATATTCAGTTTTTGAAGAGAACCATTCTTTTTTAAGTCTAATAAATTTTGTCAGCTCTTTATAAGAATGAAAGACCAGTCCATTTTTATTTTTCCAGTCTTTTTCGCTTCGATACAAAGTCCAACAGACTCGAACTGTTTGTTCGTCTGCTTCGAACTCTCCTAGTCCATGATTTGAAATATATTTTTTTTCCATTTTAAGTAGCCTCCTATTGCTACAGACACTGAGCCAGGGCTATGAAGCCCTGGACTCAATTTCTTTTCTCAGTCTTTTTAAAATTTGCTCTGAGATTTTTAGATCGTCTTTAAGCTGTTCTTCCGGAACAAGATCATGTCCTGCCCGAAGATCATTTCTTATGTCGTCTACATATCTTGACATTGCATGTGTTAAAATTTCAATGTCTTCTTGTTTTGTTATATGCATTTTAAATGGCCTCCTTGTGCCATAGACACTGGGTGAGACGCGGTGGGAGGACCGCGCCTCGCGGGAAGTTAAAGAATAAAATCATCCGGCTTAGGGATGACTCCTTTTTTTATTGCTTCAAAGTAAGCAGCTTGAATAACAGCAAACTTAGTAAGTCTGCCACCTATATACCAAAAAGTTCTGAGGTAAGATTTATTACCCCAGTAGTAGCATCGGTGAACATTAGTAGAAATTCGTAAGTCACCAAAAATTTCTGATAGATCAGAAATTGTTGCTTGATCTTTTTTCTCTCTATCTAACCAATCATTGATTGTTTGTTTCACTTTTGCTTCTAAAGAAAACTTTTTAGGTCTAGAAACAATTTCAAAACTTTTGAAAGTATTTCTAATATCTAGAAGTTCTCTTAATCTTTTTTCAAGAGCCGGACTAGTAATGCCCGCCATTGTAAAATGTTTTTCTTTTAACTGATAAACATTAAAAGGAAAGTCAGCTATCCAGTTTCCAGCTGTACCCTTACCAAAATAATGATCTTTAGTTTTTATCGTGTCGAAGAAGCCTTCTTTGATGATCGGTTTAAATTCACCGGAAGCAATTTTATCTTCAACATATTTTTGAAGATTGTCACTGGATTCAAAATTATTGTTACCAGTCCAACCCGCACGTCTCATTTGTTCGTAGACTCTGTTTACAAAATCACAGGCATCTTTTTGTTCTGCTTTACTGTAAAACATTCCTTGGTCTAAGAACTTTTCTATTCTTTCTTGATAATCCATTTTATTAATCCTCCTTTACGATCATCGCAATATACTCAGATGGGAAGTCTTCACTCATACGTTGAATAGCATTCCAGTTTAATTCTTTTCTAGGTGCTTTAACGTCTTGTTGAGTCCAATGACAATAAAGTTTCCACATTTGATTTTTAGTTAAATTGTCTACATCAATTTTGTTAATTATTTCCATATTAGTAGCCTCCTATTGCTACAGACACTAAAAGAACCACGAAGCAAGGAGGTTGAAGAACTCGCTTCGTGGCTCGTGGATTAATTATTATGATTTGTTTTTATGGTTGATATAACTTTTATAAAATTGAATAAAAGCTTTAATACCAGTTTCATTTGGAGCAAATAACTTTCCCCAACCAACGTTGGCATTATACATATCTGCCATTTCTTTTGACATAATCAAAACGATCACCTCCTTTCTATAGACACAGGGAGGGAAAATTTAATTTCCCTCCCTATAAATTAATACTGAAAGTTTTCGTTACCGATGTAAACTGTTGACTCTGAACTGCAACCGTAAACAGTTTTACCAGGAAACATCTCAGTGAGTTTTTCCTCAAACTGATCTGCCAGTGATCCACCCCACTCACAATCAGTGAGATAAGAACCCTCATAACCACCACCAATTACTTTGATGTGATCATCGTGTTTAGTGAAAAGAAGAAAATCAGACCATCTCCATTGGTCCTGAGGAACATCAACCCATTGAATTGAGTTTTGATATTCTTCTTTTTCTTCCGGTGTTAAATCAATTTTTGACTCTACCCAGTAAGGGACAAAATCGTAATCACTTACTTGACGATACTCAACCTTACCATCAAAACGGCTAACAGGTTTTTTAGCATCCATAGTTTTTTGGATCATGATACCTCTATCATTTTCCACCATCTGATATCTATCAAGATGATACTCATCATGTAGATAGTTCATTATTTTTTTAATAATTGATTTCATAATATATAGCCTCCTATTGCTATAGACACTTTTAAGAGAGCGCTTAAAGCGCTCTCTCATTAATTGTTTTTTCGATAAATTCGATTGTTGCAACCGGATAATTATCTGAACAAACAGGAAGATTGAAGTACCAGTTTTTTACAACTGTCCAACCTGTTTCTAAATCAAAATCAGTATCCATTCCGTCTTGGACAATGATCCCTTTTTTCTCAAGAGAGCCAAATACTCCCTTAAGAGAATTAACTGAGATATTGCAATCTTTTGCAGTTCTTACAGCAATATCCCAGTGTATACAGTTTGAACCATCGTGATGGCCAAACCTATTTATGTGGGTTTGTAGAAAGAGTCTTTCTAACTTAGTTAACTTAATCATTTTAAGTTTATAGCCTCCCTGCTATAGACACTGGGGCCCGAAGGCCCCGTCTTTTATTCTGATTGTATTTTTCTTATGTACTCGCTTTCATCAAAAGAATATTCGATACCTGTTTGACTAACGATTGAGTCTTTTAATTCAGATACAAAGTAATCCATATCTGTATCTATAAATTGTATTCCTCTTTTTCTTTTAGCTTCTCTTTCTTTAAATAATAAATGGTCAAGAAATCGTGCTTGCTTAAGAGTTATTTGAACAGTTTTTTTAAAATCGTCATTATACATTGTTGATGGCCTCCTATGCCATAGACACTGGGGCCTTGCGGCCCCTGGTTTTTAGTGTTTGGTTTGATAACCTGACATTAACAATTCGTTGAAGTTAATTTCAGTGTCAGTTAGTTCTTGATAGATATCACTAACTTCTTTTGCAAAAGCTGGAACATGTTCTTGTAAGATATTAAAGATATGATCTCTTGGCATTGTGTCTTGCTCACTTAAGTAGTTAGCAAGTTGTTTTGCGTATCTAAGAAGAATGTATGCAAAGCTTTGCATGTAAACTTGACCGTCCATCTCATCATTAAAAAATTTTTTTAATTCTAAGATTGCATTTTTAAAGTTGTCTTGATTGTTCATATTGATGGCCTCCTATTGCCATAGACACTGACCGATCAGCTTAAAGCTGATCGATCCAAAGTTCTTCACCGTCAAATTCTGCTAAACAATAATCAGAGTTTGGATCAATGTTTACATTACATAATTGGTTTCTAATGATATCTTTGAGGTTACCTTTTTTTACCTCTACTTGAGTATCAAATGCATGACAAAATACATAAACGTATTTAGCTTTGTTAACCATTTTTTGTAATTCTAATAAAGTTACTGCTTCCATAATATTGGCCTCCCTGCCATAGACACTGGCGGGAGAATATCCCGCCGTGTTGTGTTTCGTCCATTAAGGACTCATCAGTATAGCTTTGGAGTTTGTTAACTCTTCCCAGTGGTGTGGCATCTTCTGTGATACCCTCTTAAGTAGTGTCTCTGTTATCTACCGAGTTCGCCCTTTAGACTTGGAGTCTATTTGTTCGCCGGTCTCCCATTCGGTCTATCTTATAAAATAAGATAAGTTAAGGTACCATATGGGTAGATAGTGTCAACAAAAATAAATAAAAAAAGTGAAAAAAAATTAATTATTTTCGCCTTATTTTTCAACGGTTTTAGAACTTTTTTTAATAAAAAGGAAAAAAATATGTATTTAATTCTCTTTTTTTTGCATTTTTTGAAAGTTTTTTCACATAGTACTACGAATATTCGTTTTAGATATTCGTACCTTTGTTAATAACCAGGCGACCGGGAAAATCTTTTTTCCTGGTCTTCACCTGGCTTTAAAAAAGTGATCTTCGTTTCGCGGCCCGTGGACCTGTCAAGACTTTTTTTGAGAGAGAATTTTCATGTTAGATATTAAAATGCTCTGTAAGGCCTTTAAAACGGATTTTTACGGTACGTTATGATACGGTTTTAAATCGAACCTAAAAAATAAAACGGTTTAAATTAGTTATTAGTACTGTGTTAAATATTTTATGTATGATAAATCATGATAAATTAAAGTACTCTCTACGGCTCTTAAAACGGGAAATTAGAGGGTTTGTATTTTGTTCGTAAATAGCGGTTCGTGGCCCGCGGAACGTGGAACAGAGGAACGGTACTAGAAGTTTTTTGAAAAATTTTAAAAGAAAAAATATTTTTTTGAAAAAAGAAGTGTGGCACTGTTCCATTCTTCTAGAATAGTTGAAAAATATAGTAAAACCTGTCCACACTTCTATTTTGAGTACTGTGGACAGTGTTCCATCTTCCCTTGGGCATTAGGCTGTTTTTAGAAGAAATTTTATTTTTAAATATAATTTTGGAAAAACTTCTAGTAACGGTTGGTATAGTTGATTTATTTAATTATATGAAATAATGTAACGGTGTATTTTATGGCTGGACCTGAGAAAAACTTATACAAAATGATTAAAGAAAAGCTTGCTGATTATTCTCCAATTCGCATTGAAACAACTACATTTAACGGCTTTCCTGATTTAATTTTATTCAACAAAAATAAAGAGGTTTTGTTTATTGAATGTAAAGTATGTGAAAGAGATAAATTGTTACAAAGTTTAAGACCTCATCAAAAATCATTTCACCATAAATTTTCTAACCTGATGGATGGATTATTTATCTTGCAGAGGTGTCTCTCTTTGAGAGAAGTTTTTTTGTATAGATCAAAAGAGATTAATTTCTTGGCGCCCGAACTGGCCGCGGAACCCTGCGCGCGCGCCAGTGATCGAGAAAATTGGGACGCGATCCGCGATCAGCTGGACCATCGACCCACTACATCTAGTGGTATGTTCGAGAGAAGCGAGTCAAATGCATAAAAACGTTGAAAAACAAGGAGAATTTAATCCTATAATATACATTATGCAACAAATTTTGTTTCACAATGTGGAACAGCCTAGGTACTTGGAAAATATGAACAAAATGCGAACAAAATCGTACCCCCACCCCCAAAAAAAGGCCCCAGGCTTCAGGTGCGAAAGCCTAGGTCTAGCAGGATTTTCACAGTCATAGGGAAAAATTTACATATGGATATTAAAAAATACAAAAACTTAGACAAAGACCAGCTAAAAGCAATGATTTTACTACGTCAAAAGATAGAACAAGAAGGCGCTCGTACTAATTTTATGAGATTTGTTAAAGCAGTATGGCCGGAGTTTGTAGAAGGACCACATCATTTAAAAACTTCTGAAAAATTTCAAAAATTTTCTACAGAAAAAGCCTGTCGATTAATAATTAACATGCCACCTAGACATACAAAATCAGAATTTGCTAGTTATTTGTTCCCAGCATGGATGATGGGCATCAATCCTAGGCTAAAAATTATTCAAGCGACTCACACTGGAGAACTTGCAGTTAGGTTTGGTAGAAAAATTCGTAACTTAATGAACACAAAGGAATATAAACGAATATTCCCTGGAGTAACTTTAAGAACTGATAACCAAGCTGCTGGTAGATGGGAAACAAACCACGGGGGAGAGTATTTTGCCGCCGGTGTTGGTGGAGCTATCACTGGTCGTGGTGCAGATTTATTAATTATTGACGACCCCCATTCAGAACAAGATGCATTATCAGAAACTGCAATGGATAATGCTTACGAATGGTATACCTCTGGTCCTCGACAGCGTTTACAACCTGGAGGATCTATAGCAATTGTGATGACGCGTTGGTCGCAAAAGGATTTAACTGCACAACTAGTTAAGAAGATGGGAGATCTTAAAGCAGATAAATGGGATGTAATAGAATTCCCAGCTATCTTAGATGATGATGACGAAGAAAAACGAAAACCTATTTGGCCACAGTATTGGAAACTTGAAGAACTAGATAAAGTTAAAGCATCTCTTGTTCCTAGTAAGTGGAATGCACAGTGGCAACAAAATCCAACCTATGATGGCACAAGTATTATTAAACGCGAATGGTGGAAAGTGTGGGAAAGCCCTGTTCCACCTCAATGTTATTTTAAAATTCAAACATACGACACAGCATTTTCAAAAAAAGAGACTGCTGACTATTCTGCAATTACAACTTGGGGAATATTCTATCCAAACGAAGGACAAGAGCCCCATATAATTTTGTTAGATGTAGAAAAAGGTCGTTGGGATTTTCCTGAACTAAAAAAAGTGGCTATGGAAAACTTAAGACACTGGAATCCTGAATTAGTTATTATAGAAGCGAAAGCAACTGGGATGCCCTTGATACACGAACTAAGGCGAATGGGTATTCATGCAACAGCATACTCCCCGAACCGCGGTCAGGACAAACATGTCCGTGTCAATACAGTCGCTCCTATATTCGAAGCGGGCCACGTTTGGCGGTCCAATGACGACTGGGCGATTGAAATGATGGAAGAATGCGCTTCCTTTCCTTTTGGAGAGCATGATGATTTAGTTGACGCCATGACTTTGGCCTTGTTAAGATATCGACAAGGTAACTTGGTCGAATTAAGGGATGACGAAAAAGACAATTATATACCAAGGAGTAAAAGAAGATATGAGTACTACAATGGTTAAAAAAATAAATCCAGAAGACAGAAGATTAAAGCAAAAGCTAACGCCTAAGCAAATGTTGTTTGTTACGAACTATGTCCAAGGAACGCTGACCGGGAAAATTTCGGCAAGCGAGGCGGCCCGCAAGGCAGGATATAACGAAAACAGAGCAAGACAAACGGCTTATGAATTATTAAATCCTAAAATGAATCCTTATGTGGTGGAAGCGATCCAAGAAATGAAACAAGATCTCTATGAGACATCCGGCGTGTCGATGGCTTCTCATTTAACGGCCCTCAAAGAAATGCGGGACGAAGCGCGGTCCGATAAACACTATTCGGCAGCCATTAACGCGGAAGTCGCAAGAGGAAGAGTGGCAGGATTTTATGATCTCAAAAATAAAGCGGAAGAGTCCATGGATCAATTATCGAAAGATGAACTTATTGAGATCTTGGAAAAATATGATCAACAAGGTATAACTCATGATAGAGGTCTGATCGTAGATGATGATAGAAGATCATTGACTAGCGAACCGCGGACCGTGGAAGAGGATTAAATGGTAAAAAAAATAATACACATTAACCAACATAAGATTAGAGCTAACAAGAAAAACGGAACAGAAGATCCGGTGATTACTTGTAAGACTTCGAAGTCTAATAACTATGCTAAGAATGTAGAAATTTTTGACAAGAATAATAATGTAGTTGCTAAAGTTATTTACAGTCCTAGCAAACCTTTATCTTGCGGCGCAAGAGTTTGGATAGAGACAAATGAAAAAATAGTTTTGGACAACGGATTATGTTTGGATAAGTAATGATTTCGCAGATCTTGAGTATGGGGAGACCTTTGGCGATGAAAGCCTTATCGAACCCTAATATTCTTGGTCCTATTCTCATTAGTGCTGTCGGAGCTAAAGGTGCTAGTGAAATACAAAACGAATTATCCACCGGAAAAATTTCTTTAGATGATGTTTATAACACTTTTATAAACGCTTTTGCTTCTCCTGTTGTAGGAAACATTTCTGAAATGGGAAGTGTAGATACCCCTGATGGAGCTTATTTAGGACCTACTCAAGAAGAGCTAGATAGAGCGCAAAGAGAATGGGATGCATTAACTAATAGAGGAAAAACTATTACTCCTATTCCTGAAGAGAAAAAAGTAAAAGTTGATGATATCGGATTCACACAAGCAGCTCAAACTCCTCAAATAATATCTAGTCCTACTCCACCTGAAGAAAAAGTTAAAGTGGAAGATATCGGATTCACACCCACAGAAGCTCCTAAGATAAGAGACATGATCTTAACAGCCGAAGATACAAAATATATTAAAGATAAAGATAAGCTGGATCAAATATTTCAAGGACAAGACAATCTTTTTAAAGAGGGAGATTATGGAGACCCTAAAGTTTATTTTGAAAACGTAAATACAGGATATGGGTTCGTACCTTTTTATGAGGCTTGGGAAGATGCTTATCAAGGTGGTGTAGCTGATTTAGGAGATCCTAAGGCTGCATCTAAGATAACTAAATATGATGATTACAAAGAATATCAGACAATGATTCAAAATTATTTTAGAGAAAATGTAGGAGACCAATTTGTAACCTATCGTTTAACAACCGAAGAAGATGCTAAGAAATTTTTAAATACAGATGTTAAGTCCTATCAAGCAAAATCATTCACCATGAGTCCTCGTCAAGCAATTAGTTTTGCTTATTTTGCTAATGAAAAGTTTATGGACATGAACACCTATCAGCCGAAAGATAACCTGGTTCTTTTAGAGGTCCCTATTAAACCAGAGTATTTAGTGATGAGAGGTAAGTCTGGTGAAAAAGAGGTAGTCGCTAAAACAAATAAAATAGATAAAAGTGATATTCGTGTTTACAACCCCTATACAGGAGAGGTAGTTCAAGATGCTACAACAGGATTTTTAAAAGATTCTCCTTTGTTAGATTTAGGAAGTGAAGCTGTACCTACCATAAAAATTAATCAAAACGAAGAAACAGAAACAATTAAACCTGGACAATATACAACCAAAGATGTCAATGCCTGGTTAAAAAAAAGAGAAGAAGAGTTTGAAAAAGAATCAGCTAAAAATTTAGAGATCGAACAAATTAACAGCGCTGAAGGAGGAATTGATTTTGCCCCTGAAAAAACAGCTAACAATATTCGACTACATTTAGATCGTTTAAATAAACTTAAAGAAGGAAAAATTGATTCTTACCCAGGAGGACCACAAAACGAAAGAACAGTTTTAAAAGCACCTGAAGGAACTAACTTACCCGACATTGCTATTGGTAAAATAACTTTTGATGATTGGAAAAATAGAGTGGAGAAAAGCATGTCTCCCGAAGACATTTTAAAAGCAGCTGGATGGTATAAAAAAATTTTTGATGAGTTTGATGCACTAGGAGCAGGAAGTAAAAAAGAAAGAGATAAGATGGCTACTGCATGGCTAGCAGGACAACAAAATGAAACTCCTACAAATGCTTTGACAAATGTTTTGTATATTTACGAACAATACAAACAAGGAGTCCCTTACACTGAAATCATAGGAAAAGGATTACCAACCGTTAATAAGATTGTTAAAGATATAATTTTTGAGAAAAAAGTAGAAGGAGGAGCTGGGCAAAAAATTTCTGATTTTATTGATGCTGGTTATGGAAAACTTGTTCGATCTATTATGGGAAATGATCCAAATGGAGGATCACCTTTTGTTGTAGATATCCACACTGCAAGAGATACTGGTTTAGTAGATCAAACTTTTTTAAATAAATTAAAACAATTAGGTTATGTCATTCCTGAAGGAATAAAATTAGATTTAGGAGAAGGTGGTATCACAGGAACTAAATATGAAAACAGAGCTATGTTTGGAAGAGAGTTAACTGATTATTTAAACAGTATTAATTGGCAAGGTAAGTCTGATTGGATTCCAGCAGAAATTCAAGCTATTGGATGGATGAATTTAACAGACATGTACGGTGAACTAGGAACAAGTGGTGATGTTACCATGGCTTTATCGAGAAACTTAAAAAGAATTGCAATGGAAGCATTGCCAGGAGAAGGTTCTCCCTGGGCAACACAGTTTGGAGAAAAATATAAAAGCCTTCCACCTGAACAACAAGAATATATAAATAACTTAACTACTTCAGAAGCAATAAAATTTGTAAATGAAACTTTTGGAACTAATTTTTCTGGTGTTATTCATGGAACAGGTGGATGGGAGCTTTATCAAAACCCTTCGACTGTTCAACAAACATTTTCTTCTAAAGAAAATGCAAGAAAAGCAGGAGCATTGTTAGGATATCTTTTAAATCAAAATGAAGTGTGGGTTAATTCTGCTAAAGAGATGACAAAGAACCCAAAACATTTTGGTGTCGATTTAGTAGAGTTAGACACTAATAACTTGAGGAACAGTGATACTTTAAAAAAGTTTTTTCAATATTTTATTGATAATGATCAAAACGGTTTATTTAAAGGGTATCAGCCTATTGAAACTTTAGACGGAAAAACAGGTATTAGGATAATTATAGACAATGATGCAATTAAAAACTCACCTCTAAAAAAAGCAGATGTACTGCCTTATATACAAGATTTTGTGGATAACAAACTTTCTAGCTTTACCGGAGACCTTGATTTTTCTGTACAACCTGTTATACAGGAGATAGAATTAGAGAAGTTAATAAACGATTGGAGCATAAATAAAAATGGTGAAAGTTTTAAAAAGTATTTTAGTGACGAAGCCGGAACAATTACTCCGCTTAAAAGCTGGTCCGATATCAGTAATTACTGGAAAAAACTTACAGACCTCTTCGGATCAGAAATCGAAAAAGCAAAAGGAACAAGCATAACCAAAAAACGAAAAGGCGGTTATGTAATGCCTTTGCCTAAAATAGACATGTTGTAAAACATCGATTAGTTGGTATAAATAACAAATGGCAGATAATATTGATAAAGGTTTGTATCAAACAGGTTCTCCACCTGAATTAGAGATTATTAAAAAAGAAACTGAAGTTGAAATCGATGGTCAACCTGTCGATATTGATGGTTTAGAAATTGAAATGGACGAAGATGGAGGAGCGACTCTTGACTTCGATCCGATGTCCGCGATGCCCGAAGAAGTAGAATTCTATTCTAACTTAGCGGAAGTTATTGATGATAGAGATCTAGCAGAACTTTCTGATGAGTTAATGGCAGATTTTGAAAGTGATAAATCTTCTCGTAAGGATTGGGAAGACGCTTATGTTAAAGGACTAGATCTTTTAGGTCTAAAGTATGTTGAGAGAACTAACCCGTTCCGCGGAGCGAGTTCCGCTACTCATCCTTTACTAGCTGAAAGCGCTACACAGTTCCAGGCAACGGCATTTAAAGAACTACTACCGGCGGGTGGTCCTGTTCGAACTATTATCATGGGAGATGAAACTCCTGAGAAGTATGCAAGAGCGAGTCGTGTTCAAGAATTTATGAATTTTCAGTTAATGAATAAAATGGAAGACTATACTCCTGAGTATGATCAGATGTTATTTCATTTACCACTCGCAGGTTCTGCTTTTAAAAAAGTTTATTACGATGAGTTAATGGAAAGACCTGTTTCGAAATTTATTCCAGCAGAAGATCTAGTTATTAATTATATGGCCACGGACCTCGACTCGTGTGAAAGAATTACGCAGATCGTGAACATGAGTTATAATGACTTTAGAAAAAAACAAGTTTCAGGATTTTACAAAGACGTAGAGATTTTACCAAGTGAATATAAAGCAGATGAGATACAGAAAAAGTTTGATCAGTTAGATGGAACAAAACCTAATTTAGCTGACAAAGTAGTTCGACTATATGAGTTTCATACATCTTTAGATTTAGCTGGATTTGAAGATATAGGTATGGATGGTGAGCCCACAGGAATTAAGATCCCCTATATTGTGACTATTGAAGAAGGATCAAGTCAAGTTGTGGGTATTCGTAGAAACTATGAAAAAGATGATCCAAAGAAAATTAAAAAACAATATTTTGTTCATTATAAATTTCTTCCAGGGTTAGGATTTTATGGTTTTGGTTTAATTCATATGATTGGTGGTTTATCAAGAACTGCTACAGATATTCTAAGACAGTTATTAGACGCAGGTACTTTATCAAATTTACCAGCAGGATTTAAATCTCGTGGTATTCGTATGCGAGATGATGCAGACCCTTTACAACCAGGTGAGTTTAGAGATATCGATGCACCAAATGGTGACTTGAGAAATTCTTTTATGCCTCTTCCTTACAAAGAGCCTTCACAAACATTATACAGCTTATTAGGATTTGTGGTTCAAGCGGGTCAGCGATTTGCTTCGATTGCTGATATGCAAGTAGGCGATGCAAATCAAAACGCTCCTGTAGGAACAACAATCGCTTTATTAGAACGTGGTTCTAGAATTATGTCAGCGATTCATAAACGTTGTTATTATTCTCAGAAAAAAGAATTCAAATTGTTGTATAGAGTCTTTGCAGATTATCTTCCTGAGTCTTATCCCTATTCTGTTGAAGGGGCAGATCGTACAATCAAAGCAGAAGATTTTGACAAGAGTCTAGACGTATTACCTGTCTCCGATCCGAATATATTCTCTACTGCACAACGAGTTACTTTAGCTCAAACAGAATTACAATTAGCACAAAGTGCACCTGATTTACATAACATGAAAGAAGCTTATCGAAGAATGTATGAAGCATTAGGTGTTAAGGATGTTGATCAGATTTTAAGAAAAGATACTCCTGTAGAACCAAAAGATCCAGCAATGGAACACGCAGATTTATTGGATGGAAACTTAATGAGAGCTTATGAAGGACAATCACATGATGCTCATATTCAAAATCACCTAATCTTTGGAACTAATCAAATGATTTTAGCCAATCCTCCAATGGCCATGAAATTACAAAAACATGTTTTGGAACATGTATCTTTAAAAGCAAAAGAGCAAGCTATGATGATGTCTCAACAACAACCTATGCAAGAACAACAGATGGCAGCTATGATAGCTCAATTAGAAGCACAGTTTATGCAAGAATTAAAACAAATATCTCAACAATTGAGTGGAGCTGGGCAACCTGATCCTGTAGTACAATTGAAGCAACAAGAATTACAACAAAACGCTCAAAAAGATCAAATGGATGCTCAACTTAATCAAGCTAAAATGCAGTTAGACGCAGCAAAACTTCAACAAAAAGATTCAATTGATAGAGCTAGAATACAAAAAGATTATGATATTGCAGATAAACGTGCCGAAGTTCAGTACGACAAAATGACAACACAAACTTTAAACCAGGAGAGAAGAGATGCCACTAACAGACAAAGGTAAAAAGATTATGAAATCCATGAAGAAGGAATATGGAAAGAAAAAAGGTGAGCAAATATTCTATGCTTCTAAGAACAAAGGTACAATTAAAAATGTCGAAAAGAAAAGTAGTAAAAAAGGTTAATCCATACTACATTATAGTTATGATTGATAAAAAAACAGAGGCAAGAGTTCAAAAGATAATTGATGAAACAAGAACTTTTATTCAGCAACAAGCAGAAAGAGGAGTTGATTTAGTAGAATTAGCTCAAGTCATGCTTTCCATGAGCCGCGAAACAATGGTCGATGCTTATGGTGAATATATTGCTGATACATACATTACTAATCAAATATCTAGGTTGCAAAAACCTCAGAATAGTCTAACATTACACTAATGGCTAAACGACTAACAAAAACAATACCACCCAAAAAGGGACCTGTATCTCAAGGATACGATTTACCTTATGGTAAAGAAGTAAAAATTACTTCTGTTCCGGAAGATAAGAAGCGAAAAAAAGGCTATGGTATAGCTTCTAAAGGTCTTAAATTCGAAGGAGTTCTCTAATGAAAAAAATATGGGATTGGACATTTGGTTTATGGAATAAACTAAATACACACGCAAAATGGATAGTTGCTATCGTAGCAGCTGTTGCAGTCTACCAATGGTGGATTGCATAATTAATCAATAAATGCTTTCAAACTTATTAGGCGGATCTTTAGTGGATACTGTCGGTAAAATTATCGACAGTGTTCACACATCCGAAGAAGAAAAAGGTCAAATTAAAGTTAAACTTCAAGAACTGGAAAATGAAATCAATGCAAAACAAATGGATATTAATTTAGCCGATGCTAAATCTACAGCTACAGATATTTCAGGCATCTTGCAACGCTCTTGGAGACCCCTCATTGGGTTTAGTGCAGCATTGGCCATATTTTTCGAATTTGTACTTAAGCCTTTTATCGTGTTCTTTTTAGGAGTATTTCAGGTTGAAGTTGGACCACTTCCTCAGATGAATATGGAACAATTAATGCCTCTGGTCATGGCCTTGCTCGGGATGGCCAGCCTCCGCACTTTTGAGAAGCATAAGAAAATTACAAAATAGTGGAACAGTTCGACTATAAAGTAAAAAAACTAATTCAACAAAAGATAGAAGAAAAGAAAGAAGATCTTGTATCAAGAAACTTTAAAACTTTTGAAGAATATCAGTACAACCTTGGTAGACTACATTCTCTTGAAGAGTTTTTGTTAGATTATCAAGACTTATATAAAAAGGTGATGAAAGATGACTAGCTTAATATTACCCGAAGGTTATAAAAAGAAACCTTCTGTTAAAAAAGAAGAAAAGAAAGAAGATAAAGGCCCTGCATTAGAAAGAGTCCCTCAAGCGACAGGATGGAGAATAGTTGTCCTACCCTATAAAGGAGTTGAAAGAACAAAAGGAGGACTATATCTTACTGACAAGGCTGTTGAAGAACAGCAACTGACAACGAATGTCGGTTTAATTTTAAGCATGGGCTCAGACGCTTACGCTGACAAGGATAAATTCCCTAATGGTCCATGGTGTAAAAAAGGGGACTGGATAGTTTTCGCTAGATATGCTGGCTCAAGAGTTAAGATTGAGGGTGGCGAAATCCGTATTCTTAATGATGACGAGGTATTAGCAAAATTAAAAGACCCTAAAGACGTACTAACCCTTTATTAAAGGAGAAAAAAATGACTGAAGAAAAAATGGTAGACCTTGACACTACAGGAGATGGTCAAGAGGTTGAACTTCAAGAAGAAGTATCTACTAAATCAAACCAAGTCGAAAAAGAAAAAGTAGAGACTTCCGCTGAAGAAAAAACAGAAGAGTTAAATGATGATGACTCTAAAGATGATGGCTTAGACAAATACTCTAAAAATGTTCAAAGAAGAATTAAAAAGCTTTTGGACAGAATAGAGAAAACTGAGCAAAGGGAACAAGAAGCTCTTCGTTTTGCAGAAACTGCAAAGAAAAAATATGAAGAGTATGAAAACAAAATAAAGTCTCTAGATGAAAATTATATTAGTGAATACGAGAACAGAGTAAAATCTCAGATCGAACAAGCTAAAAAAGCTTATCAAGATGCTTTATACAACAATGATGTTAATGCTCAAGTAGATGCGCAAAGAGCTTTAACTAGACTTGCCATTGAAGAGGAAAGAGCTATTGCTTCAAAACAACAAAGAGAAAATCTTCAAAAACAGCAAGAGGGTTTAATGGCAGAGAGACGATCTCAAACACAACAACCTGTTCCACCCAAACCAGACCCGAGAGCAGAAGAATGGGCTTCTGAGAATACTTGGTTTGGTAAAGATGAAGCAATGACTTTTACCGCTTTAGCTCATCATAAAAACTTGTTAAGAGAAGGTTATGATCCTAAAAGTGATGAGTATTATGAAGAAATTAACTCTTATATGAGAGAGCAATTTCCCCATAAATTTAGAGAAGAAGTAAGAGAAACAAGAGAAAGAGCACCACAAGTTGTAGCTTCTGGTTCTCGTTCACAAAAAACAGTCGGTTCTAGAAAAGTGAAACTAACTCCTAGTCAAGTTGCAATTGCAAAAAAATTAGGAGTACCACTTGAAGAATACGCAAAATATGTATAGATTGGAGATAATATGGTAGATAAAACGTTAAGATCTAGTGATACTAGGGAAAAGACAGCTCGTAAAAAAGGTTGGACTAGACCTTCATCATTAGACGCACCCCCGGCACCTGATGGGTATAAACATCGATGGATTAGGGAATCAGTCAGAGGTTATGATGACTATAAAAATGTCTCTGGAAAATTACGAGAAGGCTGGGAATTAGTCCGAGCTGACGAGTATCCTGATTGGGAACTTCCAACCATTGAAGATGGTAAACATGCTGGTGTTATAGGGGTAGGTGGGTTACTGTTAGCTCGTATGCCAATAGAGTTAATTGAAGAACGCAACGCTTATTACAAGGGATTGACCGAAGGCCAAAAAGAGGCCATGGACAGTGACCTATTGAAAATCGAGGATCCACGGATGCCGATCAGTAAACCCCAAAGACGAACCAATATAACATTTGGTAAAGGAAACAAGTCGTAATCGGCACGGTTTGTTGAACGACCAACTAACAACGTATTACAAAGGAGTAATATTATGGCAAACTTAGACGCACCATTCGGGTTCAGACCCGTACAAAAAGTAGGTGGCGGAGTTTCTAACCAAGGGCAAACTGAATACACAATTGCCAATGGTGAAGCATCAGCTATCTTCCAAGGTGACCCTGTTAAGTTAGTCGCTAATGGCAACATTGACGTTGCTTCCTCTGCTGGTGATACTATTGTTGGTATTTTTAATGGTTGTTTCTATACAGACCCAACAACACAAAAACCAACTTTTAGTAACTACTATCCAGGAAGCATCGCTGCTGATGACATTGTCGCTAACGTAGTAGATGATCCTAACCAATTGTTTGAAGTTCAAGCAAATGGAACAATAACAGCTGCTAATGTCGGTGAGAACGCAGAAACTTCTTACACCGCAGGTAGCACAAAGTCTGGTATTTCAAAAGCTGAAGTTAATACTTTTGCATCAAACGCTAGCTCAACATGGATTATTGTAGGTCTTTCAAAAGATCCTGATAACGATGATACATCTTCTGCTAACGGTAATCTGATTGTGAAACCTAACCTTCACTTCTACACAGGCGGAAAGGCAGGGGTATAATCCATGGCTATTTCAAGAAGTCAACTCGTTAAAGAGTTAGAACCAGGTCTAAACGCTCTGTTTGGAATGGAATACAAAAGATATGAGCAAGAGCACAAAGAAATCTTCGATCAAGAGTCATCTGACAGAGCATTCGAAGAAGAAGTAATGCTTTCAGGTTTTGGATCAGCTCCAGTTAAATCTGAAGGTGCTGGTATCTCTTATGATACAGCTGCTGAAGCTTATACTTCACGTTACACACACGAAACAATTGCATTAGGCTTTTCAATTACTGAAGAAGCGATCGAAGATAATCTTTATGATCAGCTTTCTTCTCGTTATACAAAAGCTCTTGCAAGATCAATGGCAAACACAAAGCAAGTTAAAGGTGCTGATGTATTAAACAATGCATTCGCTTCTGCTGGTGCAGCTGGTACAAACCCAGGTGGTGACGGTGTATCTTTAATCAATACACAACACCCATTAGCTGTTGGTGGTACTTTCTCAAACAGATTAGCAACTGATGCTGATCTTAACGAAGTATCATTAGAGCAAGCTTTAATTGACATTGCTGCATTCGTAGACGAGCGTGGTCTGAAGATCGCAACTCAAGGTAGAAAACTGATCATTCCAAAAGAATTACAGTTTACTGCTGACAGATTGATGAACTCTGTTCTAAGAACAGGTACAGCAGACAACGACATTAATGCTATCAGAAACATGGGAATGATTCCTGAAGGTTATGTAGTAAATCACTTCTTAACTGACACAGATGCATTCTTTATTAAAACTGATGCACCTAATGGTCTAAAGCACTTCGTGAGAACTCCTCTTTCAACTTCTATGGAAGGTGATTTCGACACAGGTAACGCAAGATACAAAGCTAGAGAGAGATACTCATTTGGTTTCTCTGATCCTAGAGGTATTTTCGGAACTTCAGGCGCTGCATAATAATTAAATAACTACTAAGAAGGGCGTATGTCTTTGACTGCGCCCTTTTTTTATGTCAAAATAAAACTTTATTAACCCTCATGACCCTTCGGGGACTATTAACAAAAGGAGATAGACATGGGAACAACTACATTTTCTGGACCAATTAAGGCCGGAACAATAAAAGATACAACAGGAACTACTTTAGGAACTGATGTAAAAAACACAGGTCAGGTTGTGATGGCACAATCTGCTTATATTGATATAACAGGCGCTTCTCACTTAAATCAAGTTATTGCAACAATTCCTGCTAACTCACAAATTACTGATGTTGTTTTAAACGTAACAGAAGTTAATGATGATACAAATGCAGCAACTGTTTCTGTTGGTACTATAGCTGATGCTGATGCTTTCATTGCAAGTGCAAACGTAAAAGCTTTAGCTACAACTTATGGTACTCTTGATGCAGAAGCCTCTAATGTAGGTTCAACCGATATCCAAGTCGTAGCTGATTATACAGGTACTGATGGTGATGGAACTACAGGTAATGCAACAGTAACTGTTAAGTATTTACAAAATGCACAAATAGCACTTGCTGGTGACGTACCTGCGTAAGGAGTAGATCATGGCTAAGATGCGATACACTTGCTAACGTATCATCAAGCTAATATTAACAACTCTGCGTAGAGGAGTAATGGCCTCTACGCCATAGATGGGAGTAAAAAAATGGCAAACACAATAACAGGTCCTTCTATTCAGTTTCAGGGGGACAAAAAATTAATCAACACTTGTTTTGTATCTTGTGATGGTGGAAACACTAGCTCAATTACATTAGTAGATGTTTCAGCTTTAGCTACTAATAAAGCAGGCGAAGCATGTACAAGAGTTGGTTTAAATAAAATATGGTATAATGGAGCAGGTGCAGCAAATGCTTCTGCAACTTTAACTTGGGATGCAACTTCAGACGTTCCTTTTCTTTCATTAAACTATGACAATGAATTTGATTTCTCTAGCTTTGGTGCTTTACAAAATACAAAAGCTGCTGGTTACACAGGAGATGTTAAATTAGAGATTCCTTCTACAACAGTAGCTGGTCAGGAAGTCACAGTTTGGTGTGAGTGGATTAAATATTACGATTAAACATGGATATTAAAACTTCTGTTAAATCAGGGAATTTCCGTCCCACTAAAAAAGGGGCGGGAATGACTCAAAAAGGTGTTAAAGCCTATAGAAGAGCTAATCCAGGATCTAAATTACAAACAGCAGTTACAGAAAAAAATCCAACAGGTAAAAGAGCAAAAAGAAGAAAATCTTTTTGTGCTCGTTCTGCTGGACAAATGAAACAGTTTCCTAAAGCTGCAGCAGATCCAAATTCAAGATTAAGACAGGCTCGTAAACGTTGGAGATGTTAAATGGAGATAAGCGATAAGACTACGGTAGGAATGCCTATCCGAAATCTAATTTCTATTGTCACTGCTGTGGCATTAGGAGTCTACGCTTATTTTGGAATAGTCGAAACACTTAATCAACATTCCACTAGATTGGAGTTGATGGAAAAAGATTTAGAATTAAATACAGATTTTAGAATTAAATGGCCGAGAGGTTTAATGGGTAATCTTCCTGCTGATGATGAGCAGTTTATGTTGATTGAATTTCTATCACAACAAGTCGAAAAACAACAAAAAATTTTAGATGAAAATGCGGACACTAAAATAATGATTAAACATCTAGAAGAGTTAGTTGATCAATTAGAAAAAGATGTTGAAAAACTAAAAGATGCTACAAGAGAAATTAAATTTACTAATGGCAATGGGAACGGTCACTAATGTGGAAAGTAGTCATAGCTCTTTGTTTATTCAGCAGTCAAGGGGACTTGTTAGAACACACTCTAACAGATGGTATTTCCGACTGTTTGGAAAAGAAAAGAGTTATGCTAAGAAACATGCCTAATGGCTTAATTACTTGTGGTCAAGTAGAGGCAGAATTAGAAGAATATCATGGTAAGTTATTCATAAAAAACATTCGCAAAATGGAACATTGATGATAGGATAAAGTATGGAAAAGCTCTTTGAAAAATACCAACCATTAGTTGTCCGAGGGCTAGTTTTGATATTTATAGTAGGCATGGCCTGGCAAAACCTTAGTAATAAGGTAGCAGCTTTAGAAGAAAAACAAAAATCTACAGATGAAATGTTAAGACAACTAGATGATAAAATAGATCTGTTATTACAAGACATGGCTGTTGTTAAAGACAAATTAATGAGCGAATAATGGCTAAGAAACAGACAGATAGTTCCCGAGTTATTGAACATGTTTCTAAAAAAACTACCATAGGAGATGGACGTATAAGTTGGTCAACCATGAACAAACATAAGAGAAGAAATTTTAAACAATATAGAGGTCAAGGTAGATAATGGCTATTTCTAGGGCACAATCATCTCAACAAATATCCAAAGGACCTATGAAAAAAAAGTTTTTAAATATTAAGAAAAATGATAAAAAAATATCAAGGAAAAAGAAATAATGAGATTTAGTCAAGCAGTTTACAACAGACCACAACAAATGGGGGGTGGCTTTAATCCTTTTATGGGGGGTGGCTTTAATCCTTTTATGGGGGATGGCTTTAATCCTTTTATGGGTGGTATAGGTAATTTTGGTACACCACAACTACAAGGTCCTAACAATATGCCAAGTCAAGGAGGACCAGAGGATCCAAGATTCTTCAATGTTCCTAGTACAGGAGGAGGTGCAGGACAACCAGTTGGCGAACTACAAGAAATACAAGCATCTAATGTAATGCAACCCGGTGGAGGCAAAACTATAATGGGACCACAACAAATACAAGGTCCTAACGCAGGGCAACCAGCAGGTCTTTCTGGTGTAACACAACCTAATAGAGGTTTTAATCCTTTCATGGGTGGAGGTTTTAATCCTTTCATGGGTGGAGGTTTTAATCCTTTCATGGGTGGAGGATTCGGTGGAGGATTTAGTCCTTTCGGAGGATTCGGTGGAGGAATTGGCGGATTTGGTGGCATGCCTTTTGATCCTCGAATGGCAATGAATCCAGGGTCAGGAGGTACACGTAAAATAGGGGGAAGTCCAGGGTCTTTTGATCCTCGAATGGCAATGTATGCAAAGATGAGTTCCTAATGGCAAAATTATGCGCAAGAGGAAAGTCAGCCGCAAAAAGAAAGTTTAAAGTTTACCCTTCAGCATATGCAAATATGTATGCAAGTGCTGTATGTTCTGGTAAAGTAACCCCTGGAGGTAAATCAAAATCTCAACAGAGGAAAGCCGTATCTGCTCAACGAAAAAAGATCGGCGGTTCAATCACTGCTGCAGGTTGTGGCATGGTTGAAGAATCGAAACGTAAGAAAACCAAACTTTATGTTTAGGAGGTATAACATGGATAAATTATGGTCATGGTGGGACAAGCTAAACAGAACTGGCAAAATAGTTGTTGCTGGTGCTGCAATCGTAGGCTTGTACTGGATCCTTAATAACTGGGTGTGGTAGATGACTGGCGGTCTTCGCAAGTGGGTTGCTGAAAAATGGGTGGACATTGGTGCACCTAAAAAAGACGGCAAATATCAAGCCTGTGGAAGATCACAAGGATCTAAACGTAAATACCCCAAATGCGTACCCCTTGCTAAAGCAAAGAGTATGTCAAGTTCACAAAAAGCGTCAGCAGTACGTCGAAAGCGTGCTGCTGGCAATACTGGTCCTAGACCAACGAATGTAAAAACTTTTGTCTCGAAAAAAACAAGCAGAAAAAATTAAAGAAGACGTAATTGAATGGTCTAAGAATGTTTTAGAACCTATGAATAAACACATAGGTTTTCCCGCCTGTCCTTTTGCAGCTAAGTGGAGAAAAGAAGGCAAGCTCCGAATAGAAGTTCGAGCCGATAAATCTAAATATGAAAAACAATTAACCTCTGTGCTAAATAGCTGGAATAAAAAACAACACGATATTATTATTTTCTGTGATCCCTTTTGGGAACAATATAACCCTGAGCAGTTTCAAGAAAAGATAGATTTCTACAATAAAACATACAATAGACGAGATGTATATTTTATGGGTTTTCACCCCTCTAACCCTGCGACAGAAGAAGGTGAAGAGTTTTTAGTTAATCCTACAGATGATTGTAAATACGAGTCTGATTTAGCCTATTCAATGAT
>Ga0222715_10000085_pt1 | contig 96637 bp, 128 predicted proteins | sample C33_9DmetaG_FD_165056 | JGI IMG/M metagenome (GOLD analysis project Ga0222715, IMG submission 165056) | Estuarine water microbial communities from San Francisco Bay, California, United States - C33_9D | ecosystem: Environmental > Aquatic > Marine > Unclassified | place: USA: California...
GCATGTTGAAAAAATAAACCTCTTGTTATATTAAATGAAACCCTGGTTTGAAGATTTCAAAGAGCTCGTTCGCTCGGACAAGGTTTTAGAATTTTGGCCGACAAACAACCAGACCCCAGCCGATAGACTGAACGCCGCGTCTCGTTTTGTGATTTACGCCACGTGCATCATCTACCTGATTCGACGCGACCCGCGCATTTTCATTCTCGGTGGCACCGTCCTCGGCGTCCTCTACGTCATGTACCGTTCGAACATGATTAAGGGTGGTTCCGCGCGTGTCGCGAACGCGGACACCTTGGGCCTCGATGGCGATTGCCAGCTTCCGACGTCGAACAACCCGATGGCCAACGCCTTACTCACGGATAACCCAGCGCGTAATGGTGCGTGCTACTACCCCACGATGAAGTCGCACGTGAAATACTTTGGCGACGACAAGATTCAATACGACGGTGGTCGCTCGCGCTCGTCGCTTCCAGAATACCAACGACGTGCGTCAAATAGACAGTTCGTGACCATGCCCGTGACCACCATCCCAGGCGACCAGACGGCCTACGCCGAGTGGCTCTACGGTCCAAAATTCGGTCCAATGTGTAAATCTGGGGACATGGCGTCGTGCGACCCGAACGCCAGAGGAACCCAACTTGAGGCATTCAGAGGTTTGTCTCTCGCCGGAGATACTCGCTAATCATTTTCTCTACTAATAGTAAAATGGCGTACCAACTTCAGCCTGGCCTTTCCATCGTTCAAAACACGGGCGCTCTCCCAGCCAAGAGAGCCACGGACGATGTTTTCGTGTACCCTCAGCCGAGTTCTTTGAACTACGCCGACGGTGGACGCCCGAACACCATGCTGTACGGCACCGCGCCGTTGATGGCGGGTAAGGGTTCCCCGGCGCAGTACATCGACACCTCCGATGAGTTGCGTCCTCAGAGCACCTCTCGGTTCAACAAGCCGTTGGTGCTCACCTACGAAAAGAACCTCTACCCCCTGAACGACATGGCGTGCAAGCTTCCCTTGCGTACGCCTCAATTCGAACCGGCGAGTAGTCGCGCCGATGTGCAAAACGAGTTATTCCAGCAGCGGTATAATAAAAATATTAGTAAACAATAAGAATGGCAGACCCCATTTCGATCGCAGCCGTCGCAGCGTTGGTGTACGCTGGCAAGGTCTTGAGTACCTCGACCCAGGCTTCGGCCGCGCCGGCGGTCCCCACGGCCACGGCCACGGCCACGCCCATCATCGACGAAGATGATGATTTTAACTTTGGTGGTGGAAACTTGGGTTCCATCGAGTATCAAAACAAAGTGGAAGTCCCGAGTTTCGGTGAAGTATTGCCGCAGAAACGCTCGTCAGGCGGCGAAATATTGGACATGCGAGACCGTCTCTACGACCAGGGGCGCATGAACAACCTCTCCCCGGTGGAAAAGCAGTTGGTCGGTCCTGGTTTGGGTGTGGGTCCCGACGTCGCCGCCGTCGGTGGTTTCCAGCAGCTCTACCGAGTGATGCCCACGAATGTGGGTGAGTACAAGCTCACGCAACTTCCAGGTCGCGTGAACCACGGCGCCGACACCATGGGTGGACGACGAGGTATCGTGGGTGATGTCGCCAAGAACCGCCCGGAACGTTCGACGGAACTCTTGGACAGGCTTCCCCCGACGCGCGGTCGCGCTCAGGGCATGAGCGCCATCACTCCTAGACAGGAGCACGAGAAGACGAAGCGCACGACGAACAGGTCGGAGACGGGCATGCGCACGGACGGGTTGCAACACGCACCACCGAAGAGATTCACCTCGGCCATGACCATTGCCCAGGAACCGACGCGCAACAAGAGCGACATCAGCGACGCACAGTTCAACTACATGGACAGAGTGCAACCGGGCATCCACAGTTTCCACGGCGCCTACGTGAACTCCGCGGCGGTCCAAGCGGCGGCGCAGACCAGAGACAACGCCACCTTGATGAAGTACGGGTTCCGACCGGAGGACAAGCGTGGACAAAACAACCGCATGGGCAACCCAGGGCGCATGAACGTTCGCGAGAGCGCCTTGAAGCAAGGTGGGAAGCTCACGTCCGTGCGCATGGACAGCACCCGGGTCGATGGACGCATGAACCCAGCGAACGGGGCGTGGACGCAACAGTACAAGAACGCGGACTACCACCAACTCAACCCGTACAAGGGTCAAGCCAACCCGTACGCCACGACCGAGAGTTTGAACGCCACCAAGAAGCAGTTGATGAACAACCCGTTTGCGCAGAGCATTTGCTAAATAGTATATTTTTTCACATAGAAACACTCATTAAAATTATGTGCATTAATTTTAATGAAGGTCCATACCTTGGACGTAGAAAGCAGTCAGCGTGACCCCACGTTGTACGCCTACGCCAATAGCTACGTCATCACACTGGAAAACCCAGTCTACGACGTGTCTATGATTGAACTCGTGTCCGCCCGCATCCCTACGAAACAGTTTGACGTGTGTGCGACTAATCAAACCTTCAGTGTAGATGGCACAAACATCACCCTCCCCACGAGGGACTATGCGAACGTTCAGGTGCTCTCGGACGCCTTGCAGACTGCACTGGCGCCACCAAACTCGAACGTGGACGTCGTGACGTACTTTGACGACCACACCCTCCTTTTTTCAAACACTCTCGGCGAGGGTCATTTCACGTTTGAATTTAACACCGGCACACACGGCTACCAGAGCAACGTCACGGACCGCACGACGCCGCACGAACTCATGGGTTTCGGGTCTGCAGACGTGAGTTCCAACGCCTCGTACCAGGTGCGCAGTGGACCCGCGAACTTTTCAGGTCCCAACGCCCTCTGTCTCCGACTCACCACGGGGTCTGATGATTTCACGAAACACGTGTACACGGGAACACCGTTTTACACCGGGAAGCTCCTCCTCGACGGCTCCGACGTCCTGGACTTTCGAGGCAACGACGACCCCCTGGTGTACGAGTTCCACGGCGGGGCACAAAAGGTGATGGATACCCTGAAGATTGAATTTTTTTACATGAGTCACGGAAAACTCATTCCCTATGATTTTAGAAATCAAGAACACGCGTTGAAATTTAAAATCACGTGTTCCACGGACCGCCTGGAAAACTTAACGAGACACGTCGAACCGGAGGAGTTGGTACTCCCGCCACCTATAAAGGTCGATGTTGATGAAAAGACCGACCTGTATAAATGGATTCCCATTGGGGTGATTATACTGTTGGGTATCGTTCTCCTGACGCTTATCGACCCACGACCGCGTAGACCGGGCCCGTCGGGCGCTCCACGCGCGGGCTGACAGAGGAGATGATGATGAACACCAAGATGCTGAGCAAGGTGGTGGCCAACGCCGTGAGGCTCAACGGCAAGATACCGTTCTTGTTGCCCTTGATGAATTGACCAATGACGGAACGGCTCACGTCCATCCACGCGAGGGCGGCGGCGAAGAAAAAGCCCGAGGTGAGGGCGTTCAAGCTTTGGGATTCGAGTTGCTTGGAGAGCATGTCGAAACTGGCGACGACACGCTCGGTGATCGGGGCAGACTCGACCACGACGGGGGCGACTACCTTCGGTTCTTCAACGACAGTGGGCGTGGTGTCAATAATGGCAGCCATGGTGCAAAATTATACTATTAAGTCAGAAAAAAAATATTTATTCAGGTAAAAGTTCTTCTTCTGTTACAATTTTTTTGTAGTTTGTAGTGGTCATCCCCCTGGGTACTGGGACGACATCCTCTTCTTCTTCTTCCTCATCTGAATCTGGATCAGATGACGACGAAGAATCATCTAAGATGGCTTTGAAGTGGGTATTCTCCCAACCCGGAAGGTGTTCATCCCCCTCCTCCACCTCCATCTATAGCATTTTTTAACATTATTTCCACGGGAATTGTCGGCTCCCACGTGTGCCAAGTGTCGTAGGCCTGGTTTACGGCCTGCAGTGTGGGGTCATGACCTTCGTAACGGGTGAACACCTCCTCATCGACGACTTCAATCTCGTCGTCCTCGTCCTCGTCCTCGTCATCGTCCTCGAGGTCATCTAGTACGGAGCCTGTGTCCTCGCCGACAGTGTGCATGGCGCAGTATTTTGCAGCATATTCCACATCCTTGGCGGAGACGGTATCGCGTCCACATGCGCGACAGTACTTACACGCCAACAAGATACTCTTTTCTAACACCGGGGTCACGATATTCACGAGGGCTTCGGCCTGGCGCATCTCGTACGCCCCCGATGATTCACCGAATCCTGTTTTCATCGTATTTAGTATTGTACGTTAAAAATAAGTTTACCCTTTCCCTCGTGCACGCGAAGGATGTTATAGCTCCTGGCGTACACGCGCACTTCTCTGTCGTGTAGAGTGTTCTTGTTCAGGTTTAGCCCTAACAACTGGTCTTTGATGACACTGAAATTCACCTGACCCGTGGGTTCGTGTTTCTCGGGTTCGAGGGCAAAACTATAACTGTAAAACCTTCGTATGAGCTGGGTCTTCGCGTGGTGAATCGCCGCCTGCACCGCCTTCACGAAAGGTATCGCACCCGTGTACTCGTTCAACACCTCTGCACCGTCCAAGGTGAGTGTCAGGTAGCGAAGGTGTTCGTACAACACCAACTGCCCTTCCTCCGTCGTCTGACGGTAGTTGTCGTAATCAAAGACTCGTGCACCCTTGGACTGTATCACGAAATACAACTCCTTCACCAGGTTGGTAAAATCTAATTTAAACCTGGCAGTGTGCTGACCTTTGGGAACCACAAATATGTTTTGTTGATTTTGTGTGATTAAATATTCTTTGGGGGTCTTTTGGAAATTTTCCTTTTCAACCGTGTCCAAAAAAACCATCTCACACTGCATGGTGTACGCGGGAATCGTGTACTGCGCGGAAAGCGTGGGCAAGCTCCCATCGGTGACGTCCACGACCAGGTCGGCGATGTCCCGGAGTTTCACCTCGATTTCCACGTCGTCCATGGCACACAGAGGCAGTGCGAGCTCGGGTGTTCTATAAAAGTAAAACGGGATGTCCACGTAGAAATCGACGTCCGCCGTCGATTCTCCGAGATACCCTATGACGTCTTTGTGCGATGCAGGGAGACTCGCCACTTGTTCTGGGTATTTCCCGACCAGGTGGTACAACGCGTTCTGTTTAGTCTGTGTGAAATAGTGTTCACTGTACAACTGCAACCAGTCGGAGTGCACTCGCTGAACAATCTGACCATCGACGAGAAGGTCCACGCGTTCGATGAGCGCGTGTCCCACGGATTCTATGTACCCCACGTCGCTCTGGTTGAGTGCTGGAAGGGTGAATCGAAAACTCACGGTGCGCAACAGGTCTCCGACATCTTTTTTAAGACTGTAGCGAATGGTCTTCCCAAAGTCCACCACCTGTTCGGGTTCGATGTCGACGAACTCCGTGCTAAAGTTCCCATGTTTCCGAAAGTTTTCTTTAAAGTGCGTGTACTCTGGTCGCAGTGTGAAAAACTGGTCCTGAGGGCCTGTGGTGGCCAATTGAATTCTTCCAGCCATTCCTATAATACGAGTAGATTAATATCTTAAACCACACAATCCATGCTCGATGCGCAAGACGTTATAGTTTTCGGCGTACACTCTTACCGTGTTGTCGTACCCGGCGTATAACGGGAGGATTTCCACGTCTAAAAGTTTATGAATGATTCGAGACATGTTCACCTGACCTGTGGGGTAGTACCTCTCTGGGTACATCGACCACGAGTACATGGCGAAGTCTGACTTGACGGTGTACGGGTTCAATGTGTTCGTGTCTCTATCAAAGCTGAAAGCACTCTTTGCAATCTCTGGAGAGTTTACGTGATTTCTAAGAGACTGTTCAAAGGTGAGAAACTTATTATTTTGATTGAACACCACCTTTTCGTTGAAACGAAGTTGAAGATTTTTAATGGTGTTAAAGTCTGTGGGAATGTTTTTGGACACGGAGTAATCGCTTTGCGACACCACGTACATCTGTTTCACTGGGTGTTTGAAATTGAGCATCACCGACTTTTTGTCAAATCCATCCTTCATGACGAACTGTGATAACTGCAACTGGGTAATCACGTATTCCACGGGTTGTGATTGCAAAAAGTTTCGTTCATCTTGGGTCACGAACACGAAATCCGTGTCTAGGGACAATCGTTCGATGGTGGCGGTGTCCCCAGCCCTGAATCCACCGAAAATCAACTCCTTCAGTGGTCGGAACTTCACGCGCACCTCCACCTGCTGTTTCAACAGGGCACACACCGGAATGGCGAGTTCGGGGTGTCTGTACATGTAAAACGGAAGGTCCAGGAAATAGGTGTTATTTCCTGAGTATCTCAAAAAGTCTCCGTGACCGGTGAGAAAGTACACCGACTGTCGCACGTCGTCGTCGTTGTTTTCCAACTGCTGGCGCATGTAGATGTATTCACCCGTGATGCGTTGGATGGTTTGTCCACCGATGATGAGGTCTGCCCACTCCACCAGGTGCGTGCACACAGATGGAGGCCAGTACACGTCGTTCACCCCAGTTTCATCGGGTTGTGGATCGCTCAGGGTGATTTTCAACGTCAAACCACGAATGAGGTCGCCTTTATTGTGTGGAATTCTACAGGACACCTCATACCCGAAATCGGCCGTGCCGTCGAACGGTGTCTCGAGCCGTTCTTGAGAAAACTTGGTGTGTCTTTTGAAATTCATCAGGAAATGCGAAAACGTGGGCTCCCCTGTGCACCAGGTGTCGGCCACACCAGTCGCCGCCAATTTCAACGACATCTCTGATATAAGTGAGTAAAATTTTAATAAACAAAAAGTGCGCCTTCTAGTAGATATGAATCTTCAGTTGAGGAAGTTCAAACCCGAAACGATGGCAGATGATAAGGTGTGCGTCTTCATCGGTAAGAGAGGTACGGGTAAATCCACGCTGGTATCGGACGTGTTGTACCACAAGAAACACCTACCCGCGGGGATTGTCCTCTCAGGCACGGAAGAAGGGAACCACTACTACAGCAAACACGTCCCAGATCTATTTATTTATGGAGACTACGATAAAGAAGCCATCGAGCGGGCCATCGAGCGACAGCGAAAACTCGTGAGCGCAGGGAAACCAAATTGTGGATGTTTCCTCCTTTTAGACGATTGCATGTACGACAACAAATTTCTCAAAGACACGTGCATCCGGCAGTGTTTCATGAATGGACGTCACTGGAAAATCTTCTTCATGTTGACGATGCAGTACTGCATGGACCTGCCCCCAGCACTGCGCGCGAATGTTGACTACGTCTTCATACTCAGGGAAAACATCATTCAGAACAGAGAAAAACTCTACAAAAGTTTTTTTGGCATTTTCCCATCGTTCGACATGTTCAACAAGGTTATGGATGCGTGCACTGAAAACTACGAATGCCTGGTCCTCGATAACACTGTGAAAAGTAATAAAATTACGGATTGTGTGTTTTGGTACAAAGCCAACATCCGACAAAATTTTAGAGTTGGTGCACCCGAACTTTGGGCGGCGCACAAGAAAATGTACAACCCTAAACACATGGAACAGCGCCAGGGGGACCCGAAAAAAATGAACAAAAAAACTGCGCTCACAGTGGTGAAAAAGAAATGAGCTGATAGAGTAGTATGTCCTCTGACGACGCCGCCATCACGACCTATAACCTATCCGACCCGGGGGATGGTATGGTCGCGCTCACACCACCACCATCGACAGCGTTTGTTCAAGAAGAAAAAAATGTCCGACAACAACAAAATACGACGATGGATTCCACGCCCATCTCTGATATCATGGAGCACGAACCGCAGCACATGATGATGGCACAACCCGCGGACCCGAGGGTGCAGGGTGTGATGCCGCACATGGTGGCCCCGCAAGCGGGTGGTCCGACTGGGTTCGCCCAACCGATGATGGCCCCGCAACCGCAGGAGAAGCAAAACCCGATGAACCTCTCTGATGAACAAATGACCGCCCTCTTCGTGGCGGTGTGCGCGGCTGCGGCGGTGAGCAAGCCGGTGCAAGATAAGCTGGTGACCTCTGTTCCCAAGTTCCTTAACGAACAAGGGAGCAGAAGCGCGGTTGGCCTCGCGGCCACGGGCGCCGTCGCGGCGGTTCTTTTCTATTTCGGGAAGAACTATGTGATTACTCCCAATTGAGATTGCTGTAGATAGAGCGGTCCAAACCCATGTAATAGGTGGCCAACGCTCCGAGCGTGAAAGTCGCCGTCAATAAGCCACTCACTTCAAGTGTCTTCTTGACGTCCTTTCCAAATTCAGAAAACTTTTCCTTTTCACTCTTGAACGCAGAGTGCAAGACGTATGTGAAAATCAGCGCTAACGCCGTCGAGGTGAAGAAGAAGCTTCGGTCCACGGCGAGACGAGGCATGCGGTTCACGACGGCTCGCATCACGTTCGGCACGACGAGTGTCAAGAGCAAGAGACGCACTTCGTAGCTGTCGATGATAACTGGAAGCAGAGACACGTAGTAGACCGACAACCACGTGGCGATGGCCATGTACAAATCTCTGGGTGGCGTGGTGGTCATATTTACAAGTAGTCAATATTATTTTTTTATTTGTCCTGAACATTCTTACCACAGAATGGCGTCTTTTCTGGAATCTTTTCGTAAATGGCGAGATTAAGTGCCATGTCTCTCAACTCCACATAGTTGTTCCAGTACGCATCACTGTGATTGTATTCTTGCACCGTGCAGTGGGCCAGTTCGTGAAGCAAGATGTGGAAAATTTCATTCACCTCTCCATCGAGACAGATGCCTATTTCAAATCCCTTATTGACGTTGTACCCCAACGTGCCGTCCCACGAATGGTGGTACGCCGTGATTGGCATCGGGCGATGAAGTTCTGGGAACTTGCCTTCCGCCACGAGATGTTCGCGCAACGTCGTGTACTTTTCTCGCACACTGGTCAGTGCCTCTGGTTCGCGGGTCGTGGCGAGTACATAGAGGTTTAGAATCAACAAGAATAACCAAAGCATCATCTACTTATTATAGGTAAATATAAATTTAGAATACATCTCCGTGACCTCGCACCCCACGAGTGGTCCCCAGTGCACGAGATGAAACCCGTGCGACTCCAACACCGTCACCAACCGGTCCTTGTACGCCACCGGTTCGGACTTTGCACCGTCTTCATAGAACGGGGTCTCCACCAGGTTCACGAATAACTTTTCACCAAAGCCACCCTGTGGAGAATTCTTGAGTACGAAAAAGTTTCCCAAGGCGTCGTGCATCGGGGTGCGCATCACGATCGCATCGGAGTTCGGGATGATTCCCGCCAGAGTACCAAACTTTTTCATCCTTTTTTTAATTTCCCTGATGCTGTCGTAAAACAACTTTTCACTGGCAAAGATGTAATGTAAACTAAAATTGTAGCACACGATGTCGTAGGTTCTGTTTTTAGGACACCCCAAGATGTCTCCGTGATAAAAATTCACGCGCATTTTGAGTCCCTCGGCACGACGCTTGGCCTCTTCCAGAGCCTCCACACTCGGGTCGCACATGCTCAGGTTCTTCACACCGGCGTGATGCCATTTTTGCAAGTCCCCACCGAAACCACATCCGACGTCGAGCACCGAGGGGTTCTCTCGACCATCCGTGATTGCTTGAATAAGTTCACGCTTAAAGAAATTGTGCGCTTTTCTAATGTCCTCCATTGGGGGACACCTCGATTCATTTAATAAATGAATCAATTTTTTAAACCGCTCTCGTAGTGTAGTGGTCATCACAATGGACTTTGAATCCATTAACCTTGGTTCGAATCCAAGCGGGAGCTAAACGTCGTACGGGTACTTGTGTACCCACAGGTTGCACACCCACTTTTCACCACGGGTCACCGGACGCCCGCCGTGAAAGGCTTTGCTCGTCATAAACTCGTAATTGTCCAAGTTTTCAAACAGGAGACAGTCACCCTTCTTCATCCGGTAGCGCTCTTTAATATTAGGAAACTCCGTCTCACCTCCTTCGAAGTCGTCATTCAATGCCACGATAAAGGTGTACATTCGGGGATTCGTACCATCTTTGAAACAATCGTAGTGTGGTCGATAGAATCCACCAGGGCGGTACCGCAATACTTGGAGCTTTTCGCAGTTGTTTATGGGTCTGTCTACGTGCTCCAAACACCGCTCCATGAGCTTACGCACCACGGGATCTCGTGGACTCAGCCACGCCGTCTCGCTCTGACGCACTTGGGTGTTCACCTGGTGATTTCCACCCACTGTGGACGGTTTGAATCGATGCACCGCTTCCTTCTTGATGTGTTCACACTCCTCTCCTGTGAGCACACCAGAGAGACGCACCGGTCGTTGATATGTAGGTATGAGAAAGAATACGAATAGAATGAGTGCTGCCAGGAGAATGAGCATCTTCTTATATTACACTTAGAATTTTTGTATGAAATATGGAGTCACACACCCATACCGTGTGTGTATCGTTTTGATGACGTCATTCGTGTAGTCGGTCAGTTTGGCGAGGTTCTCGAAGACTTCATCTTTGTTCTTGCCTAGTATGTATTGTCGCAACTCGTCCGAACACGTGTCTAGGAACATTTGAAAAATCTGCACCACATCTCGAGCCTTGGCGTTATGTTTGTCTCTGCGTTGCAACTCTCTCCGAAATGCATCCTCCGTGATTTCGTGAAGCATGTACTGTATGCGCATGTACAAGTTGTCTTCACGAACGAGCCATCGCCACCGAAGTTCACCCTCGACGCGCATCAGGGACATTCGAAGACTCAACAGTTCATAGCACGGGGGGTTTTCGAAATCACGAATCTCACCGTAGGTGGGGAGACCGCCACACGGAATGTCGCCGTGTTCTCTGTTCAGTGTCGACGTTTTTCGCTTGAATTCAAGGTAGTGTGGATTGTGTATCCGCCCCACACAGATGATACCCGTTCGCCAATCGAATGCCGTCTCGCACGACGTACACCACATCTGTGAACACCCAGAGGTTTTTTGTATCAACTCACCACACTTTGGACACGGTTTCGTGTCTTGGTTGAGAAGTTCCATCGTCTTCACCACCTCTGGATCACACACGTGTTCTTCGGAGAGTCGCTCGTTGCACTTGTCGCAGTAGCCCTGTCGACACATCCCACAGTACCAGTCTTCATCCATGAACCCACGACACTCGCCATTCGGACACTTTCGCACGAATCGTCGTTCCGTGTCGTCCACGGCGAAGCTTCCCGTGCGCAACTCTTCGTATTCTATGAGAGCATCCGTATAGGCTGTATGTAGTCGCTGAAGGTCTGGATACTGTTGGAACTGTGTGTCATCCGTGACTGGTATCACGATACCGTATTTGTTAAAAAGGCGGATGAGATCCGAACGAAGTTGACGTATCTCCTCACGGACGTCGCGCATGCGCAAGATGCGTTCCACTTGTGTCTGGGTGTCCGGGAAAAGCGCCTTTTCGCGTTCGAAGAGCACGTACTCCCGGTGTTGACGGAACTCTGTGTTTCTAAATTTTTTCGTACACCAGCTGTCTACGAAATCCCTGTCCCATCGAGTTTTACACCCCATGCAGTGCGCATCTTCATTCACGGACAACAGATACTTTTGACAACACGTACGACATGAAATCAAATCACAGAAAGCGCATGCTACCTTTTTGTGATTCGTTTTATTGTGCGTTTCACAACACACATCACACGAAGACATACTTACCAATTAATTGACTAAAAACTTTAACTTTACCCAGTCACGGTCCGATTTGAAAATCTTGGACAAACGCGGATTGCTATTCTTGAAAAAAATCATCAACGCATTGAGACGTCGGAACAATCCCAATGGGGGTTCACCACCCCTGATGGCACGCGCCAACGCCCTGTGGCGCGCCAACTTGGACATCTTTGCGACATCTTTATACCCGAAAACTGTCAGAGAGACATTTTGACTCAATGGGATACGCACGGGTACTAGAGCTATGTTCATATTATATATATCAAATATTTAATTCAATTCAGTCACCGATGAACGGGAATTTTCCTTGGCTGGTCGACGGACCCTTTTAACTTCCTTACCACTTTCCTCAGTGTTGCTGTTGCTTTCTTGACCCTGAGTGAAAAAGGCTATACCCCGAGCGACAAGACTCTGTGGCTTATTATTGACCGCAGCCGAAGCCACAGCCGGAGCCGGAGTCGCAGCATTTGCCTTTGCCTGCTTCTTCGCGGCTTCAGCCTCTGCCTTTGCCTGCTTCTTCGCGGCTTCAGCCTCTGCCTCTGCCTGCTTCTTCGCATTGGCCTCCGCCTGCTTCTTCGCGGCTTCTTCGGCTTTAGCCTCCGCCTTCTTCTTCACGGCTTCAGCCTTTGCCCGCTTTTTCGCATTGGCCTCCGCCTGCTTCTTCGCGGCTTCTTCGGCGTTAGCCTCCGCCTTCTTCTTCGCGGCTTCTTCGGCGTTAGCCTTTGCCTGCTTTCTGACATTTTGCACACCGGCCTTCACGTTATTTAACGTCTTATTTTTAATGGATGCCCCTAAGGTGCTCTCGCTGAAAGCCAATTTCTTGACCGCTTCACCGTTCTTATTTTTCACAAACTCCCCCGCAGCGGTGGCGATGACCAAAACCTTCTCGAGTTGTTTCAGGTCGCCACCCGCCACTTTGATGTAATTTTTTTTGTCGTCTGTGGTGAGACCAGAAATGCCCATGATTTTACTTTCAGTTTCTCCAACTTTATTCAAAATTTTGGCATTTGCAATGATTTGTTTTTTAGCGACGTTGTTTGCGGTTCCTATGAGTCTACTTTTGATTTCTTGTTTTTTCTTTGAATTGATAAATCTTAATTGTTCGATGGTGCTGGCGTCAGCCTTAGTGACAATTCTCATTTTCTGTGCCCGATTGTTCGCCTCTCTCGCGCTGTTCAGAACTTCATTCACCTTGCCACCTTGTCTGATTTGTTTGATGAAACTGTTCTTGTTGTTTCTCCCCAAATATGGAAGTTTATTGATGACATCAACCGCTGTCAAAAAATTCGAAAACTTCGCTCTGATAGTGGCTTTAATTCGTGCGCTATACTTTTTGCGTTCGGACAAGAGTACATCTTCCTTGACACCCTCCTCCTTGAGGATTTCGCCAATGATTTGTTTGATTTCATTTTCTCTTTGATTGAGACCTGCATTCGTGGCATACTTTTTAGTTTCTTCAACCAGTATCTTCTGAAGAAGTTCGTCCTGTTCTTCTTTGGGAAAGAACACTGTCGTATTTTTACCTTGATATTTACTGAGTGCCACATCGCGTTTCAATTTCATTTCGGTGACAGCACCTCGTTCTTTTTTATAATTGTTGAGATACTGATTATTCAATTTGTACTTTTTCAAGAGCAATGCATTCGTGTTGATATTTCCAGTGTTGGTCAATGCCTGACGAACGTTGTTCTCCGACACACCGTATCCCTTCACCAATTTCTTGATGCGCGCTTTCTCTTCTTTTTGACGTGTCTTTTCACTCGCAATTTCCTCCTTCTTCTGGCGCTTTGTCTCTTGAATATTCTTCTTCACGGCATTCAAGTTCACTCGACCCGTATTTTTATTGAGGAAAGCTTCTCGGACAGCTTTCTTATTGTTCGTGAGGTATTCATCAATGTTCTTTCCCTTTCCAACAAAGTTTTGCACCTTCTTCACATTAATATTTCGCAACTTGGTATTGATGTCTTCATCGCGCAGGAACGGTACATTAGGAAGTTTTTGAGCAACACTCACCTCCTTTGACCTGGCAAACTTCTTTTTCATGGCATTGACGTTCACGTTGAGCACACTGTTTTTCCCTTCCATGCGCACGTACGCCTCGAGCCATCGCTGCTTCATGCCAGTGTCTCGCATGATTTCTATGGTGCGTTTCAGTTCATCAACCTTCTTCCTGTCCGCGACAAAGTTCTTCACGGACATCTTCGCATCACTTATGTATTTCTTGACGAAATTCATGGTCGTCTTCGCATCTCGAGCCAACACGTTCACGAGCGTGGCTTCTTCCACGAGCGCTGGCGAACTTCTGTTGTAGTTCACTTGGGTACCTGTGAGGTTGGCCACTTTCTTTGCTCGTTCGTATGTGTTTTTGAGGTTTTTGTATTCATCGACGTTGTTCAACTCATTGATGCTCTTCCCAGTTTCTTTGAGATACCGGTTCACAAAGTTCTTTGGAATGTTCAACGCCTTCACTTTCATGACATTTTGTGCCGCCTTCATACGGGTGTTGTACGCTTCACCCTCCGGGACGAATTCCACACTGTTGCCCAAAATCTTTTGTCGCAAGCCGGTGCGCTTCTGCTCAGTCTGTGCAAGGGCTCTATCTTTGGACACTTTGTTCATAAAAGCGTTTTTATTCGCGATGTTCTTACCAGCCGCCATGTAGTTTTTGACATAAGTGGGGCTCACCTTGGCTTCTTGTGCGAGCCGTGTGATTTGTTGTTGCAAAGACACATTCTTCGCCTTATTCAGTCTACTGTTGTACTCACTGTTTTTAATGTACGTTAGCTTCCTGGAACCTATGAGGTTCGATACCAACTTATCCTTGGCCACCTTGTTTTCGATACCATTTGTGGAACCACTGTGGTCATTCTTGTAGGCATTGATGTATCGTTCATCGACACCCAAACGTGATGCCAGGTTGCTCACATTCTTCTTTTGTTCGAGTTTCTTCAACTTGTTTTCGTAGAGAAACCTATTGGAATACGTGAGAGACGTGCCAGACATGGCACTCAACTTTTTATCCTTTTCCAATTTATTGTTAAAGTTCGCTCGGTTCATCTTCGTGATGTTTTCAAGACCCTTTTCCGTCATGTAGGCATTCACGTACGATGAAGATATACCCAACGTCTTAGCAAACTCACGTCGACGCTTCAACTCTTCTGCGCTCGCCGCACCACCCGCCGCCCTTGCCGCACGAGCCGCCGCCCTCTCTTCACCAGCCGCCGCACGAGCCGCCGCCCTCTCTTCACCAGCCGCCTCCTTCGCCGCACGAGCCGTCGCCCTCGCGGCACCGGCAGAGTTTTCAACGTTCATGCGACGCCTCTTCCTGGCTTGCTCGTTGACCTGTTCGAGCCGCTTGGGCATACTTTCAGCCTCACTTTGTGCGCTGCTCACTTCCTGTTGCAAGATTTCAACTTGTTCCTCAAATTTCGCGTCTCCCGTGCGCTTAGATAGGTTTTCCGCTTTGGATAACTGCTCCTCGAGGATGGTGACTCGCTTCTTGAGTTTTTCAGTAATCTTACTTTGTGCGTTGTTGGCGACACTGGCATTGCCCTCTCTCGCGGCGCGAACGTACTGCGACTTCAGTTGGGAGATGGCATTCGTGATTTCACGCTGTTCACGACGCACTCTGTCGGCATTCAACATCGCCGTGACCTCCTTCATGGTGCGCGTGGCCGCGTTTGTGTTCACCGTCGGACGTCTGTTCTTTTGTGCGTTGTACACACTGTTCAACAACTGTCGGTTGTTGGTGCTCGCCTTTTCATACAATTCTTTGTACTTGGCATTTAAGTTTTCGCCGGTGAGACTGAGGAGTTCTTTTCTGAATTCCGATTTCTTCTCAATATTTTTTCTGTTTTGCACAGTCTTGAGAAGTTCTTTTTGGATGTCGTTCAAATATTCTTGATTCTTTCCACGCGCCACTGCATTGAGTCGGGACTTGAAAATGTTCTTCGCAGTGAGAGACAGTTTGTTGTCGTACTGTCGCAATGTGCTCAAAATTTCACTCTTCTTCTTTTTATAGACTTCATTTTGAATCTTGGATTTCATCTTGATGTCCTTGAGTGTCGAACGGTTTTGGGCCAAGTTGTTGATGTACGTATTCACATCAGCTTGTGAAAGGTTTCTCAAGCTATTGAGGTGCTGTTGAAGTTCCTTTTTTTCTGCGATTTTCTTCTTGTCTTCTCGACTCTCTTCGGCGTTTCTCGTGGAGACGACAGGTGCGGCTGACGGTATCCTGGGCATCACCAGTGGTCGCAAGATGGGTCGACGTTCGTTGTTCCCACGATTGGGTTCGAACGAACGTTGCGCAACAGATACCGATGGTTCCGGTGCGCGCATCGCCGGAAGTCTTGGTGTGGAATCTACAGACTCTTCCATCTTTCTGTTTTTAATAAAGTTGGGAACGAACCCAGGCTTGAACACACTCTGACGGTTATTGAGGTTCCGACGGTTCACGTTCACGTTCATGCGGTTCGCGTTCGTGCGGTTCGCGTTCACGTTCATGCGGTTCGCGTTCGCGTTCGTGCGGTTCGCGTTCACGTTCGTGCGGTTCACGTTCACGTTCGTGCGGTTCGCGTTCACGTTCGCGTTCGTGCGGTTCACGTTCGCGTTCGTGCGGTTCACGTTCGTGCGGTTCGCGTTCACGTTCGCGTTCGCGCGGTTCATGTTCGTGTTCATGAACACTGGGGCGGAGACTGCCTTTCTGGGTTTAGGTTTGCCAGGGGCCAATCTGACGGGTTCCCTAATGCCCATGTTGCGCAGGCGCGCAAAGATGGCTTCCCTGAGCTCATCTTTGGTTTTTTTCTCATCGACGAGAGCCCCCACTTTGGTGGCAAGTCTCTTGATTTGTGCCTTCAACGTGCTCTTATCGAAGAGTCGCTCGTAATCGGCTTGGGTCAGTGGAGACTTTCTGTCCATCATGTACGTTCTGTCATGGGACAGCACCAGGGGAGGGAGCAGGAGCTTGTCCTGCTGAATGTTGGCATACAGGTTGCAAATCTGTTTCCTGGTAAGATTCATGGAACGACCAACATTCTGTTCAACGCGTTTTTTTAAATCTTCATATTTGATGCTTGGGTCGCAAACGTTCATGTTAATATTACCTTATATTTTTTATGACATCGTAGCCTATGCTATATAACCTAACCTTCTCTTCATACTCCATCTGAAAATTAAATACATCCGTCTCTCCTACGTTAATCTCTATGACTTTACACATCTCAGACGTCGCTCTGTGTTCCAACGTCGAACGGACCAAGGCCTCGATGAACTGTCTTGGATTATTAATATTATCCTGATAGACCTTTTCCATCTTCAATACTATCGCTGTAATTTCATAAGGTTTTTTACCTAAAAATGGTGTCAATGGGTACTTCTCCCCCGTGCCTCCGTCGACGTAGGTTCGGCCATTGTACCGACCTGCCGAGAAAATCATTGGAATGGCGATGCTCATGAGCACGGCGTCGATGACTTTCATATCGGGGTGCGTATCTTTTGAAAAATATTCCGTTTCCGTGGTATTCAAACAATACGCCGCTATGTAAATTTTCATCTCTAATTCAGCAAACGTGGGGTCGCAGCCACACATGCTCACGAGGAGTTCTCGTATCGGCTCCATGTCCACGAAACCAAATTTGTTAATGAAACACGAGAGACTCAACTTAACAAATTTGGGGATGTCCACGTGTAAGGTGTGGTCTAAAATCTCATCCACGGACATCCCAAGTGCTAAGAAGAGGGCGAGGATGGAACCCGCGGATGCACCGGATATCTCTTTCACGTGCTTCAAGCCAGGTTCCAATCCTTTGAGACTTCCTATCATAGAGTAAATACCCATAGATGCAGGGCCTAAACAAAGATATTTCATGCGATGTCTCTTACTTAGTAGAACTGAGGAAATTGCTTGCGAAGCAACGCGAACACCAACGCGAACACGACCGTGTGGGTCATCGCCGCAGTCAAACTGGTTTGACCAGAGGTGAACACGCCGTTGGAACCCGGCGGGAGGGTCAACAACATGCCCGGGCTGAGCAAGACGAACAAGGTCGTCGTGACCAAGAGGTCGGTTTGTGTGAGCACCAAGTTCATCGCCCGGGCCGCGAGAGAGAACGCGAGCAAGAACACCAAGGCGTGGAAGAGGACGGCCATCTGGCTGGTCTTTCCGTTGGTGAACGCGACGTTTCTGCCAGTGGTGGTCAAAAGGACGCCTGGGCTGAGCGCGAGAAAAAGGGCCGCAGGGAGGGCGACTTTTGGGGACGTGACGTCGGGGAGCATTTGTTATAAGATGAGATTATTTATCTCGGAGTCGGAGAGTGCTCCCTGACCCACGCCGCGAAATCGTTAAATCGAGCCCCTGGAGCAAATTCTAAATATTTCATCTCGTTCCACAGCACCCGCCATATGTAACGCAAATTCCGTTCGTGTGGTCCCCCGTAGACTGGACTTTCGTCATCGTGATGTTCATAGAAACAAAACTCCACAAAGTCGTCGTAGGCGCAGTGCTCGTGTGTTAAGAAGGTGTGCTCTATGTACGCGTCACGGAGCAGCATCTTGAGAAGGTCCCAAAGGTCCCAGAGTTCTTCTGAATATTGGATTTCCCATTCACATATATTCAGACCAACGTCGTGTTCTGAGGAGGGTTCGTCATCGCCCCCACTGTCTGTGTCTATGTCCAGCCCTACTGTGGCTTCATAGACATATTGCGACCAGACCATGATTATTTATTCAGCGCTTTTTTCTTTTAAACCCGTGAGCGAAATCGAGGTGTTCTCGGTGCTCCCCAATTTCTCCTGAATGCTCTGGACGATGCGGTCCACCTTGGCTTGGTCCCCCTCGAAATACTCGACGAGACCTTCGAGTAGGTGTTTCTTAGACATGACCTTCTTTCGGGTGGACGTCTTGAGTGCGATCTTGCCCTTACGAAGGTTAATGGTGTCGATGCCCTGATGGACCATTTGCGACTTCACACGTTCCTTCAACGCTTTCTCTGCCTGTGTAAGAATCTTAATGTCCGCTTTGGCTTCATTGATTTGCCTGGAGAGTTCCACGAGACGGGAAACGGATTCGGAGAGGTCTTCTGACGACATTTTACTATTTTATCTAGAGAAATCTTTAATTAGCACAAGTCGCGTTGCATGGTGTCTTGGACAATCGTCGAGTTGTTCCACACGTACGCCTGCTTCGGGGCCGCAGGGTCGGCACGAATTTGTTGATTCGCATTTCTCAAGCTGCCGCCAACAGATTCCGGGTAGCCAATTTGTTGTCTCGGTTCGAGGAAGTTTTGTCCCTTGAGGATGTCTTCCGGGCTGAACTCACCAAACTCCCCCTGGGCGACTTCGCGCGGCAACAAGGAGGAGGCCAAGCCCGTCCCGGCGTTCATTTGGCACCCACCGGACGTCGGCAACTTTTCCGGAGCGACCGGCGCCGCCATCTCCGCGAACTCACGCTCCTTGAGTGTGTACTCAGATTTATTGGTGTTCATGTTGAACAAAACGTATGCGAGCACCAAAATGCTCACGACCATGATAATTTTTCCGGTGCGGTTTTTGTTCACCATCCTGCTTTATATTATTATTACACAATTTTTTTATTCCTGTTGAGGCTCAGCTTCTGATGGCGGGGGGGCCTCGGCCTCTGGCTCGGGGACGACCTCTGGCTCGGGCTCGGGGACGACCTCCGGCTCGGGCTCCTCCTCTTCGACGAAGGCGTACTCTTCTGGGTATTCGGAACGAATCGGTTCTGGGTGCAATCGAACCTGTACGAGGTTGTACGCCGGTCCGAACGCGGTCTTTGCGAACCACATCCCCGCGTACTCGAGGATCACAGAGCACTCGCGCCCTTCCTGAATCTTGGAAAAGTCGATGAGCGCCTGGTCCGCTGAGAATACCTTCGTCGGTGGGATGCACTCCGCGACGAGCTCGGCATCGCTGTACGCCGCCTTGAGCGCATCGGTGGTCTTGTCCTTGCCGAACCAGACCTTGGAGTTTTCCTTTGCAGCCTGGAGATTGGCTTTGCTGATGGCCGCGATTTTCTTCTTGTTCACGTCAGACACTGGGTCGATGGTGAGCTCCTTGTCGGACGTTGCGACGACCTGGACCTTGTTCAGTTGGATGAAGTGCTTCTTCTTCTCGTCGTTCGTGGCGCGCACGAAGTAGCATCCATCATCACCTTTCGTGGGGGCGTTGTACAGCATTGTATACCTAAATGACGAGCATTATCTTTAAATTATATTCCTACCCTGCTCGAGACCGACGAAAGGAATGGATGCCGCCTCTTGCAAAATCTTTGGTGAAACCCATGAATCTCGTGTTCGTTTATATCCATATAAAGTATTCACGAGCATGATGTTTTTCCAAATGGATTCATTAATAAAATTTAATTTATTAATATTGAGTGATGGCTTATAGTTCCATTCATTACCTATGTACCTATTTGAGTTGTTCGGCACCCACTTCTTTGTTCGCACATCGAATCTCTCCCGACCGTTGGTTTTCACGAATCCATTGATTTTCAAAGGGACCTGGGTGTTGATGCCGTAGACCAACTGTCGTTCGACCTTTTCCCTGTCGGGCTGCACCGTGTACTTTTCATATTTGAATGCACGCACACTCTTCGCCGCCTTGAGGTTCACTTTTCCATTCATGATCACGCGCTTCGTGGGGAGTTTCACATTCTTCACCACTTTCGCGTAAATCTCAAAGATGCTGTCTGATGCACTAAACTTGAACCGTTTCGAGATGCTCTCGGCCAACTTGATGAGTCTCGCCCGGTCCTTGGCTTTTTTTTCGGGACGCAAGTTTAGTTCTTGCATGATCACGACGTCGTGGATGAGGAAGGCTCTGCTGGCGATGGCGACCCGTCCGTCGTTGACGATCGCCCCGCTGTTCTTGTTCACGTAGGCGATGCCGGAAGTTTGTGATTTGAAGAGGACGTCGAAGCCAAACTCACCGGGGCGCATGAACGGAATGTCCAAGATGCCCCCCATGCGCTGTTGCTTCACCCGACCAGACTCGACGTCGAACCACCCCACCTTGAGGTCGAGGGCGAAGAGTTCGACGTCGATGAGAACATCACCCTTGGATACCGAAGGTCCAGACCCTAACTTTTTCTTCTTGATGAGCGTGTACCTCCTGGTGACCCATGGACCTTTTTTGGAAAAGCTAATGCCTAGGAACTTTTTCAACTTGGAGTTGTCCTTTTCGATGCGTTCTTTGATAACCTTGTTAAACTTCGCACAGGTCTCTCCCAATTTGTCCCACATCAACAGTTTAATCATCTGCAACTTTCCAAAAAACTTTGCATCGTATTTCATCCTGGGCGCAAACTTTGTGTCGATGTCCGAGGTGACCACGCGTTCCGTTCGTGGGAGGTACATGTTAAAGGCGTCCCCACCAGAGATGACGAGGTTTCCCATCGGTTTCATGTATTCAGAGAGGTCTCCCACGATTTTATACACAATGTCTCTGATGGTGTCGGTCACGTACACGTTCAACATGTCCTTGAGGTCGGTGCCCTTGTGTGTCGTGTGCAGACGCTTCCTGAACGCACCGACGTTGTCGTCGTCGTAGTACTTGAGAAGCACCTTGTCCCCCTTGCACAGATTTTTCATCAGGTATTTCCTGATGGTGTCGTCGGAGTAGAGTCTCCTGTCCATCTTATTAGTACGTACACAAATTATTCACGGCTTAAAGACAATGCACGTGAGATAAGTAGAAAACAACCATGGAAGAAGTCAAGCAAGAAATCACCACGCTCCGCGGCGAAATCAAGTCGCTCTCCAAGCTTGTTCGCAAGATTAAGGCGAAGTTGGATGACCCGGATGGCGAAAAGGCCAAGGCCCGCGCCTCCAACAACGGGTTCAACCGTAAGCAAAACATCTCCGAAGAACTTCGCACCTTCATGGGTCTTTCGGCTGGAGAATTGGCGTCTCGCAGCGAGGTCACCAAGTTTCTCACCAAGTACATTGCTGAGAAAGGCCTTAAGCATCCAGAAAACGGTCGCCAGCTTATTTTGGATGACGCGCTTCGCGCTCTTCTCAAGCCACCGGCGGACATCCAGGTCACGTACTTGAACCTGCAAAAGTATCTTTCCCCGCATTACGTCAAGGAAGCCGTTGCTTAAAAATAAAATACTATTGTAATGTATATGTCTAATATTGACAGGTCTTCTATCGAGAAACTTGTTGGTACAAAAATAAATGATTTATCTCTGTACCAAAAAGCCTTTACGCACAAATCTGCTCTGAAACAGTACGAACATCTCGAACACTCCTATGAAACTCTGGAGTTCATCGGCGACTCTGTGCTCGGTTTTGTCGTCACCAAGTGGTTGTTCGACCGGTACGAGTCCCAACAAGAAGGATTCTTGACCAAGGCGCGCACGAAGTTGGTGCGCGGCGAGACTCTGGCGGACATAGCTCGAAAGTTGCAACTGCAAAACATCGTGCTCATGGATGATAAAGGCATGCGCAACGGGTGGAACAATAATACTAAAATTCTCGAAGACGTGTTTGAAGCCTTGTGTGGGGCCATGTACATGGACATAGGCCTCTTGCACACGAAAGAGTTCATTTTGCGCATCTACGAAGACCCAGAGTTCGTGGACATGCAGTGCCTCCTAGTGGACGACAACTTTAAAGACCATCTCATGCGGTACTGCCAAACACACAACCTCTCACTCCCAGACTATCGCATCGCGGACCACACGGACGGGGTGTTTGTCATAGATGCGTACGTGGACGGACGATGCCAGGGACGGGGGTGGGCCAAGTCCAAAAAACAAGCGGAGCAGAACGCAGCCCGCGCATTCTTTCACCCCGTCAGTTAAAAGGGATATTCTTTGTTATAGCAATGCATCCGAATGTTAAGGCACTCATAGAACGCGAATATGCGGCACAGAAATCGGAAGAATGGCTCGCTCTTCGCGGAAAAATGCTCACCGCGAGCGATGCCGCGACAGCCATAGGATGCAACAAGTACCAGACACCACACGACCTGTTGTTGAAAAAGTGTGGCATGGGAGAAAAGTTCATGGGCAACGAAGCCACCAGACATGGTGAAAAATATGAAGACGAAGCACGAATCATCTACGAAGAACGCTATGGCGAGGTCGTCCACGAGATTGGTCTCTGCCCCCACCCAGAACACCTGTGGCTCGGTGGTTCCCCCGACGGCGTCACCGAGTCTGGCAAGCTCGTGGAAATCAAGTGTCCCATGATGCGTGAGATTAAACCCGAGGTACCAGAACACTATATGCCACAACTACAGCTCTGTATGGAGATTTTGGATCTCGAAACCTGCGACTTCATCCAGTATAAGCCCGCCGATTTCAACTGGCCCAAGTCAGAGGAGTTTGTGGTCGTACACGTGCCTCGGGACAGAGACTGGTTTGCCACCAACTTGCCCATCATGCGCGCGTTTTGGGACAAGGTGCTCTATCACAGGGAACACGGTATTGAGCCACCACCTCCGAAAAAGACGCGACCTCGGAAGGAAAAACCTCCAGCGGAGTGTGAAATTCTCGACCCATCCGATGACGAACACTACGAAGAGTGGGATTAGCTAGCTTTTTTCTCAAGTTATAATACATAAGAAATGATGTTTGAAAAGCGTATTGGTTCCCGCGCCGAAGTCCTTCATGGCACCGCTCAGCAAACCAGTGGTGGTCTCATGAAGAAGGACCTCTTCCTCGACGACAAGGATGGTCGCATTAAGAGCAAGGACGCCACGAAGGCGGCGAAGGACCGCTTGAAGCGCGAAGGTGCGGCGCACTTCGTCAAGGTGTTCAAGCCGAAGAAGGACGGCTTTGGACTTCAGCCGAAGCAAGGCACCAAGGCGTACGAAAAGAAGTTGGCCCGATTCGAGAAGAAGCAAGAAAAAATCTAAGTAGATACTAACAGACGATGACGCTCGCGTTATGGGATGAAGCCGTGGCGGAAGCCAAAAAGCAAATGGGTGTGAAGGATGATTTCATTCGCATCGAAGGTAAATTATTAAAAAAGTGTCAACTGATTTACACGGCACTCATGGCTAAATCGTAAATTGAAACCCCTTGAGACGTTCGGGCTCAAACACCTGCAACTGGTGGAGCTTCCACGTCACCCCGAACTTCCTGTTCAAGAAATACACCGAACACATCTCGATGATGGGTCGTCCAGAATTCCTTGAATAAAGTCCATTGGTCATCGCCGTCTTTGCCACGCGTTCCTTATTAGAACCGAACACATCCGCCTTCATGACGTCATTCATGTCCGTGTCCACCTTGACGCGAAACTTGGGTGGGTGTCCGGGGTTTTCCTTGATGTTACTGTTGAACATCGGTGCGAGCTCCTCCTTGGTCATCTCTCGCTGAAAGATGGCCTCACTCTGTGCCACGACGGCGTCGATCACCATGTCCTCCACGGCTCTGATGGTTTCGTAAAACTTTTGCACGTAGCCATCCGGTTCGTCAAAGCCAGTCAACGCCAGGTCCAAGGTGTATTTGGTCGGACCAACCTCCGGGGTGAATCCACATATACCAAAGGGCATGTAGAGACGCGGTGCTTGCACCCTCAGATGTCCACCATCTTTGTTGGTGATGACAATTTTTTTATTCTTGTATTCACCAATGTCGATGTTTGATGGGAGGTCATGAAACTTCATCATCGTTAATAAATAATTGAAATTAAAACTTTAAGCTGAACACGCGACGCAGTCTGGTTCTATGTCCAATGAAAATTGAATCGGTTTCGCCTTGGCCTTGCTTCGAAGGTAGTACATGCCAGTCTTGAGACCCTTCTTCCACGCGTACATGTGCATCGAAGACAACTTACTGAACGTGGGACTCTGCATGAAAAGATTCATGCTCTGGCTCTGACACACGAATCGACCTCTGTCCGACGCCATGTCGATGATGCACTTCTGACTAATTTCCCACACCGTCTTGTACCTTTCCTTGATGTCATCTGGGATGTTCACGATGTTTTGCACAGAACCATCCGCCTTGATGAGCAAGTCTTTCATAGCCTTGGACCAGAGACCCAACGCTTTGAGGTCTTCCACGAGATGTTTGTTGACGACGACGAATTCACCAGCCAAGGTGCGACGCAAGTAGATGTTCGTCGTGTACGGTTCGAAACATTCATTGTTTCCTAAAATTTGCGCCGTACTCGCCGTAGGCATGGGCGCGAGAAGTAGGGAGTTTCTGAGACCGTCGAGTTTGACGCGTTGACGCATGGCGTCCCAGTCGTACATGCCACTGAGTTTGGTCTCACCCTCCCACATGTCGAACTGGAGGACACCCTCACTCGCGGGACTACCCTTGAACGTCGGGTAAGGGTGCGACGCTTTGGCCAGTTCACAGCTCGCCTCCAAGGCTGCGTGATACATCGTCTCGAAAATGTAGCTGTTCATGTCGCGTGACTCTTCGCAATCGAAGGGCAACTTGCACAAGTTGAATGCATCTGCCAACCCCTGCACACCGATACCGATGGGTCGATGGCGCACGTTGCTCTGACGGGCACCAATGGTCGGGTAGTAGTTTCTGTCGATAACCTTGTTCAAATTCTTCGTGAGAATCTTCGTAATCTTGTGCAACTCTGCGTAATCGAAGGTTTTCGTCTCCGCGTTCACAAACTTTGGAAGCGCGATGGACCCCAAGTTGCACACAGCCGTCTCATCCTTGTCGGTCCACTCGATAATTTCGGTACAGAGGTTGGAGCTCTTGATGACACCCAAATTCTTTTGATTGCTCTTCGTGTTGCACGCATCCTTGTAGAGCATGTATGGCGTCCCAGTCTCCGTCTGACTCTTCAAAATGGCTTTCCACACATCTTCAGCCGCCACCGTGTGCTTGGCCAAGCCTTCTGCCTCGTACTTGGTGTACAACTCTTCAAACTCCGCGCCGTAGCAGTCGGATAACCCCTTCGCCGTGTCGGGGCAGAACAAGGACCACTGTCCACCCTGTTCGACGCGTTTCATGAAGAGGTCTGGAATCCACATCGCCGTGAACAGGTCTCGACACCGCGCCTCATCGTCACCCTGGTTCAACCGCAACTCCAAAAACTCCATCACATCGGCGTGCCATGGCTCCAAGTAGATGGCAAAGGACCCCTTCCGCTTCCCAGCCTGATTCACGTATCGCGCAGTGGCGTTGTACACGCGCAACATGGGCACGATGCCGTCAGAGGTGCCATTGGTGCCTCGAATGTGTGAACCGGACGCGCGCACGTCGTGAATGTGCAAACCGATGCCCCCAGCCCACTTGCTGATGGCGGCGCACTCGTGCACTGTGTCGTAAATTCCGTCGATGCTATCAGATTTATTCGCCACTAAGAAGCAGTTTTCAGCGAGTAAACCTTGAACAGAATATGAGTGGTCGTCTTGCACACCGAGCGTATACACAAACTGTGGAAGAGCATCCTCAACTTTCGTCTTTGCATTGATCCTCAGAAAAATGTGTCCATCAATTTCCAAAGTCGTGTTGGCTCTTTCATTTTTCTGAAGTCTGTCATCGTCGTAATGTTTACGAACCCATCGCATGATTTCAGGAATCCAAGGTATTTGCATACGACCGATGAGCGACACATCATCTTTGTATGGTTTCGCACCTACCGTCATGGATGTGTCGATACCAACTGAACGAGTGAGTTGGAAAATAGACTGAATCAATGGTTGATTGGTCAACTGCAAGACAATACCACCATTGAGTGTACAGCACCCGTCGGTACTCACGAGACCTCCGAGTAGTGCACTGACCATCTCTCTGCTCCACGAGTACATCTTGGGCCATAAGAATTTTTTATTCGACCATCGTCCAAATAAGATGTTAAAAGCATTGCCAACCGCCGAATTATTGAAAGATATAGACAAACAGTTTTGCTTGTCGCAATTGGTGATGCATGCATGGATACCAAGGTATTTTTCACCGATTCTTTTAATTTCATCGATGAATTCAGTGTTGTTAGGATTTTGTGCGAAAGCAATACCTCGATGCGTGGGTGTCCTCTGTCTTAGCCGACTCGACCTCTGATACATTATGCATCCATCACCGTACCATGAGCCCAAAAACCATGCGAAATTTTCATCAACCGTGATGTATCTCTCAAACCATTCACCCTTCTTCGTGATACCGTTCGGGCGATACTCACTCGTGAAGTGTGTATTCCTTCTCATTTTAGTACCATCAAAGTCAAACGAATATGTCCAATGGTCTGCACTGGTAGCGTCCTTGAGTACGTCGTACAAATCCAGTTGTTCATAAGCCGTATTTGCATCAGACTTGGGTATAGATATCCAATCTCCAACACGAAGATTCTCCAGAGCATTCCATTGGGGATTCTCTCGCCATTGCATCTGCTCTTTGGTGATGGACCAAAAACGATGATTGCCTGTGACTTTGAATTCAGGTGTCTTATAAACTTTCACATCAAAAAGCGTTCGTTCGCCGAGTGGATTTTTGTGCGTTTGGAGCACTGGCTTCGTAGCCCCCGTGTGTGTGATTACTGTATCACCAATACACACTTCCTCGATGGGAACGGGTCCTCTATTCGTAGTGAACACGGGGGTGCCTGCGACAAAGCAGCTCGACATTTGTGGTCGATGTGTGCCAGCATTGAACAGGGTTGGGGTCGCGTGAATGAAAAATCCCTGCGACATGTAATTGTACGTCTCCAATATGGAGGCGAAGTCGTCCCCATGAATACCGATGGCGACGCGCATGAACATGTACGACGGGGTTTCGATGATTTTTCCATCCACCTTTTGGAGATAGGACTTTTCCAGCGTTTTGAGACCAAAATATCCATAGTTAAAGTCGCGTTCGGGTTTGATGTAGTCTTTCACCTGGTCCGCCAGGCGAAGGACTTCGTCGGTGATCACCCCCCCTTTGTGTAGGGCCCGCATGGCGGTGACGAAATTCTTCGGCGCTTGCTTTTGAATATTCGATGCGACGATGCGGGTGGCCAACACCTCGTAGTCGGGGTCGCTCGTGATCATGCCGATGCAAATCTCGGCTGAGAGTGTGTCCATTTCCTGAGTCTTGATGCCATCATACATGGAGCTGAATACTTGTTGCGCGACTTTCGTGGGGTCGACGGTTGGTGAGAGTCCCTGGATCAGGTTGGAGATACGAGTGGTGACCTTGTCAAATTTCATGTCTTCAACGCGACCATTTCTCTTGGTGACTCTCATCTTTGTATAATTAATGTTTAAAATTTTTAAGTGCATTTCAAATCACTGGCACGCACGGTGACCGCACCGGCGATTTCACGCTTGCGGTTCGGCTGTGCGAGGTACGTGTTCACGAAGAACGGACCAGCCTCACCTGGCTTGGCCACAGGCGCGTACGAGTTCACGAAGCAGTATGGGGGCGAGCACGGGATCGCTTCCACGTTTTGCGGCCCAGAGTAGGCCTCGTCGAAATCTGAAGGAGCCAGCATTATTTATTATAAGATGTGAATATTATTTTCGTGAGATATATTAATGAACACGATCAAACAGTGTCCAAGTCCCCTGAACACCCTGTACTTCAGTGCGTTCAACCAGGACCTCCTTCAGCGAGGCATCCGTGAAAAGTTCAAGCAAGTGACGGGCATCAAGATTGACACCCAGAACAGCGACGATTTGCTAACCCTGATGCGATATGTCTTCATCAACAACTCCGGTGATCACCATGATAAAATCTACGCCCAGGTCCGAGCCATGAACACGATCGTCATCGACACGGCTGTGGGACAAATTAAAACGGGCGTCGCGCAGTATCTCGCGTTCGTGAAGGAGGTCGACACCGTGGCCACACCCCTGGACCAACCGGTGAACACGTCGACCTATGGTAATAAAATTGGCATCAACGACAAAATTGGCATGTAAAAGCCCCAGTGACGGGGGGTGGTCATGTGTGCATACAATGATGAACAAAGGAGCTTGGAGCCCGCGTGAACACAACGATTTTCTTCGCGGCCTGGCGCTGTATGGCGCGGGTAAATGGCTGAAGATTAGCAAAAACTGTGTGTTGACGCGGACGCCCACCCAGGTGGCATCGCACGCGCAAAAACATTTCAAACGCACGAATGGAAAGAGAAAGAGTATTTTCGATACACACCGTGTGTACAAACCTAGAATTATGAGACCACAACCTTTTTGGTATAAAGCCTTGGAACTTTATTGAAGCATGTTGAATTACTATAAGAGTGAAACTCAAAGAATATGTAAATCAAAAGGTTGGGATAAGGCTCAGGTGGACACGGTGTGGCTCCTGTTGACAGAGGAGTTCGGGGAGTTGGCGTCAGCCATACGTCAGTACAAAAAAACCTTTAAAAAAACAGGTTTGAAAAAGGAGAGAGGCACGGACGTCATGATGGAGATGGGTGATGTCTTCTCATATCTCTTTCAGCTCGCGTCCATGCTTAACGTAGACCTCGACCAGATGTGGGAACAACATCAGTATAAATTGAACCATAAAAAATATTGTATTACAACATGAGCTCATACATGCTTTCGGACCAAGACACCATCGACGACATTAACCCGTTCGTCGTTCGCGATTTCTCCCTTCCAGGGGGTGTCCGCCAGACCCCAGACTTTGCCGACCACGCGAAGGATGTGCACGGCAAGAAGGACATCGAGTACACGCGCCTGAGCCCCATCTGCGACGTGGCCAAGACCTCGGGCGACAGGACTGTGGACTTTTGCACCGGGGGTCGTCAGCCTGGGTGTCCGCTGCGCACGCCCCTGCACCCGCGAAGAAACATTGACTATGGGTTCACCAGAGACGCGCGCATGAAGATTGCCGCGGCGGCTGAGAACGACCGCAACGGATGGCTCATCACCCGCGCGACCGTGGCACTCCTTCTGATCATCCTCTTGGTGTGGGTGCTACGACGGTAGATGCTCGACGCACTTGTGCATCTTTTCCCTTAAATAACACACGAAACTCATGCGCTCGGCGTCCTCCGCCGTCGGCGTGATGGCCAAATTAGCATGTACCTCGTGTACGTTCATGACGATCATGTCCCCGTCGCGAACGTCCACCCCCACGTCCCATCGGGGAAACCCAATCTCGCCACCCGTGTATCGGTCGTTCCCGACGACGACGAGGTTTCCCAGACCACCCGAAAAGTCCCCCTTGTCCACGTGGCACGCCGTGCGCCAGTTTCTGTTCACCGTGATGGTCGAGAACACGGTGTTTTTGATGAGAAGGGATGGCATCACCTTTTCACACTGCGCCTTCTGCACGGCGTATTTGTCGGGCGTGAGCGCTTCGTAAATGTCATTAATATTTTTAAAAAAAGGTTCACATGCACGAAACTTGTCACCGTTGTTCGCATTAAAATAGGTGGTTCGACACAAAAGTTCATCTTTCGAAGGATTGCGCAAGCCCTGTCGGTGGTGCCCGACCGTCTTCTTGTCGTAGAATCCGGCGATGTTCGACGTCGTCGGTGCATTGTTCGAGGCGTATCCACGGGTCTTGCTCACCTTCTGTGCGTGGGCGCGAAAGGTGTCTGCAGCCACCTCCGTGAGTGTCTTCGGGATCACCCCCTTTCTAAATTTAAAAAGCAACCGTCCCTCGCTGTCGTAGCAGTCGCAGTCTTCGCGCACGATGGTCCCGTAGCTGTCGACGTAGGTGCCTTGCTTTGGAGGTTCGGACACGGGCGCTTTTAGATGGAGTTCAAGGACCATTCTTATCAGTTTACAATCATATTATTACGTGGATGAAAACGCAACGACTTGTGTTTCTTCATGTTCGGGACGTACCCTCTCCAAGTACCGGCGGTGGTTTGACACACGTAGAGGGTGCGGTCCTCGGTACATCGAGACGCGTCGTGGTATTCAGGTTTATACAGGATGAAAGGCACAGTGGTGTGCACACCCGCGGCTGGACGCCCCAGGACGTACACACTCTTTTGATAATTTTTATCAGTTTTGCGCGCCCCAGTGTTAAACACGCGCCGGTAGCGGTCTTCGTCCCAACAGAACTGCACACCACCTCCCGTAGTTTCCAAGTCTGAGTGGTTGGCGCGTATTTCATGGAGAGTGTGTCGTCGAATGTTTGCTTGTTCGGCGGCATCGTTTCCTTCGTACACAAAGGGTGGCACCCGTACCTGACCATACTTTTCCGTGATGCACACCTCCTTGTGATAATGTCCTCGGAAGTACTGTCGAAGGGCGTCGAGTGATTCAAACTCTGTATGCGATTCCGTCTCTCGTTCGAGATGTCCCTCCACCCCGGCGCGGTCCATGTGTCGTCCAGAGTGCTCGTACACACCGGTGCTTATGCAATTCAAAGTGTCTTTGTCTTCGGTGATGGTATCATTCATGCGCAAGGTGTTGTTGATGGCCACGTTGATGACGTCCACTGTTTTTTGTGTGGCAAAGAACAACATGTTTGGAACATCGGCACCATAGTTTCCACACATGCGTTGGGCCTGTTGAATGTTCACCTCCGAGGCGCTACCACTAGGATGGTAAATCATGGATGTGAGTTGAGAGGTCCCACCCGTCTGTGAGCGAAAGGTGACGGCGCGCCCAGCCATTTGTCCCGAGATGATGACGATGGGTTTACCATCCGTGTTTCGCTGAATGGCTTCAAACAATCCTTTGATGTCGTGTGATTCAAACTGTTGCCCCTTGAAATGCATCTTCGTGTGTGAGTGGTGGACCACGCAGTGGAAGGTGTCCTTGAATTCCACGCGAAGCACCCGGGCCAGAGCATCCATCTGTGTCGTCATGGATTCCACGTTCATGAGGGTGATGTTTTGTAAATGTCCAAAGTCATGGGGAAAAATGACATCTCGTAAAAGTTCTTTGATGTTTTTGAATTTCATACTTTGTCCAAAAAAATATGGAGGTAAAATTCTTTTTTCAATCTTATCACTCGTGATGTCTCGATACGTTTCACTTTGTTTCATCTTGAAGAGTGATACCCGGGTGTCTTCCTGTGCATAGTTTGCAAAAGGCGTCGCCGTGAACATCACCATGTGATCGGCGTGTTCTTTCAAACGTTTCAACTGCACCTCCGTCTTCATGTGTCCGTCGTGCGATTTCACGAACACGTCGCACTCGTCGACGACGATGACGATGCCCCTTTCGCGTTCCACCTGTGAGACGAGTTGACGGATGCGTGTCGGGTTGCCGATGGCCACGGTGACGGCATGTTTCCCTCGTGGCACGGGATTCCGTTCACCCGCCACGGTGTAGGTGTACATGTAATTTTGCCAATCGGGAATGTCGCACGACGCGCACACATCCTTGATGATGTCCTTGACTTTTTTATAATCGCGTTCAACATTTTGTTTTAAAGAAGCCCTTCTGTTGTCGAGAAGATGGACAACTTTTTTATTTAATATGAAACTGTAGTACCACATCATGACAAACTGGAGGGTGCCCTTGCCGCTTTGAACTTTCCCGTGAAAGAGGACGTGCTTCAAGATCGCCATGCCGAGGACTTCGGGGCAACGTGAGCGGACCTCTTTCACGAGAAGGTGATTCCAAATTTTTTTTATATTTTCTGGTGTTGGTTCTGCCGGTGTCCACGACTGTTCGGAAACCTCCTCACCGGTGCCACTGATCTGGACGATCCGTTCTCCGGAGGGGTCGACCTCGACGTCGGTGCACTGTTCTCGTGGAATGGTGGTGGTTATTTCCATGACGTGGCGTTTACGTTTCACGACGATTTCTGCATCTGGGTTTTCCGCGGCGCGGACGGCGATGCGCCGCTTCTTCAAGATACTCTGCACGCGTCGCATTCTGACGCGATCGTTCGAACGACGTTGAAAAACTTCTCCAACCTTCTTGTGTTTCTGCAGTGATACACGAGTTCTGGTAAAGTCGACATACAGAATTCATTCACTAAAGTACGTTGCCATGCTCGAGATAAATTTACCACCGGAGGGGTAAATGTTGGGTCAAGAATTTTTGATGCATACATAAGCCTCGTGGAGCACTGTGCAGATTCCAGAATGACGTCGCACATTTTTTGAAGCACCTCGGTCGTTTTTTCCACCATGGTGTCTAAGAATTTTTCCAAACGAATGTTCTGCTTGAGAGATGTGATTTCGACCCATTCCCCGGCGGGCACGGTGCGATAGTAGTCCACAAAGGTTTCGTAGCGGTTCTCGCCTTCGACGTACTTGACATACTCGACCTCCACCATGTCGCATCCGAGTTCGACATCGCTGATGAATTTGGCAGATTTAAGGAAGCTCATGATGTATACTTAGATGTTTCACTTAAAACTTTAATAAAAAAATGTAAGAATAAAGTATGTACCGCCAGTTCATTCCAGGCCTCGCCATCACTGGTACCAGTCTTCTTTGCCCAAACTTGAAAAGCTCAGCCGCGAACGTCCCTTTTCGCCCACCTTCGTGGGTGTTCGGTGTGGTGTGGCCCGCGCTCTACTTTACCACAGGATACGCGTGGCGTCTCAGTAAGGAGGACGTCCTCTTCACCGCCATCGTGGGTCTCTGCTGCCTGTGGCTCATCGCGTACTCGTGTGCGAAGAACAAGGACAAGGCGGCGATCATCATCACCGCCTCTGCGCTCACCACGTGGTACACCGTGTCGCAGCTCGAGGGCACGGCGCGCACGTACCTGCTCCCACTGGCATTCTGGTTAACGTTTGCGAGTTATTTAAATATCTACGAACAGTATACATGATGAGAACCCCAGTCTTCACGGAAGCCATCGTCGTCGGTGTGATGACCTCTGCCCTTTTTTACAGTCTTCAGTACTTGAACACGGGACTCACGACGCCGTGGCTCTTGTTCCTCACGGGTGCCCTCATTCACATTGTGTTTGAATTTGCTGGATTAAATGCGTGGTGGTGTAGAACTACTTATAAATAAAAACCATTCTAAAATGTAATTATGAGAACGTTCACATCCCTGGATGGAATACAAATTCTCGTCGGCGAGAACGCCAAGGACAACGATCGGTTGACTGAAAGTTCCTACCCCGCGGAGTGGTGGCTCCACGCGGCCGGAGTCCCTGGGTCGCACGTCGTCGTAGCCTTCGAAGGAGACGCGTTGCCCAAAGAGACGAAACGAGACGCCGCAGTCCTCGCCGCGCACTACAGCAAGGTTCCCGCGACCGCGAAGATGGCCGTCGTGGACCTGTGTCGTATCGGAGATGTGGGCATGGGAAAAGCGTCGGGTCAGGTATATTTAGATGGTGATATTCTCCAATTACGTATTTTTATACAGAGGGAAAAAGAGAGGTTAGAGAGGCTTTTAAAAAAATAATCCCCAGTTCGCGACGCACGTGTTCGAAGGCACCCCTCGGATCATGTATTCACCGATCGCGAACCAAACGTTCTCGTTCATCCTCACGATCGATGCCTTCCGAAACATGATGCGAGAGGAGACCCGTCCCTCGTGGGTCAAAATCACTACAATCACCATGGTGGCCAAGTTCGGACAGCCGGTGGACATCGCGAAGCTCCGCGAGAAGTTTTCCTCCGTTGACCACGTGATCCTTCGACGCGACGGGGGTGAGGGTGATTTTAAGTGGTCCATAAAGAATACGACTTTTTACAATCAAATTACACTCTCATTCAGAGACAACTATTCCAGTAAGAGTATAAAAATTTTCCCAAATGGTTCGATTCAGGTGGCTGGGTGCTGCGACCTCTTCGATTGCAACAGAATCATAGTACAACTCAAAGAAATTTTCAAACAGTTTCTTGGTATGGAAACAGCCATCAGCAATGACGATTTCAGAGTGGTCATGATCAACAGTAACTATAGTTTGAACTATAACGTGAACCTCATGAAGGTGGCGCAACACTTTAAAAATTTTGGCGACATCTTCTCCGTGAGCTTTCAGCCGGACAAGTACTCGGCGGTAAAAATAAAATTCAAACCAGCAGAGGAAATGAAACAAATCACGACATCCATTTTCTCTACTGGTAAAATAATCATCACGGGGTGTGAAACGTTGAAAGAGGTGGCTTATGGATACAACATGGTGTGTCGACACATCGACCGCGCGGGGGATGAGATTCGCGTGTCGCCCACCGAGACCAAGGACGTCTTCGACACGTTCATGGGATACCAATGTGATGAATTTGTACAAAAACTAAAAGGCATGGGTTTCCGTTCGTGGCTCGCCACCACACCTAACCGCCAAATAAATTTCTAAAGGTATTGTAATAAAAATAAGCATGTCGCAACGTTTGGGTATGGCCGACGGTCGCTGTTTCACCATCCACTCCTCAGCGCAACTCGTGAACAACTACATCATGAAGCAAAATGGCATCGCACTCGAAGACAACTACCGTTACCGCCAATTGCTTCAAAGCAAGGGCCCGGAAGTCTTGCAGCAAGTCCAAGACATCCAAGGCACCACCCAGTGTGGTCAGTGCCACGCACCGCTCCTCAATGTCGCGGATATTTATTAAAAAAACTTTAGCCAAGTACATGTAGGTATGTCTACGACATGTTCTATATGTCTCAACGAGGTAAAACCTACTAGACATAATGCCATCCGTTGTGGACATATATTTCACAAGTCGTGCATCGAACGCTGGAAAGGACAGGGCAAACACACGTGTCCGATGTGTCGGAAAGTGTTTGACGTGTCCCAGTTTAAGGTGACGCTCACGGTGACGAATAATTTTTTAGCCCGTTCGTCCACCGCCACTGAACTGAACGAGGACCAGGTCATCAACGTCCTCGACATATTTGACATTCAGTTTGATGCCGAAGAAGAAACTGACCTAGACTCCATTCTTCGAGACTTTGGGATGAGTCTTGCCGACCTTGATGCCGCGATCCTTGACACAGAACGCGGAACAGAAGTTTGAGTAGTTCAAACCCGGGTAGTTCCTACTCGCCTTTCGTGGATCCTTGATCATCTTCCCGTTTGCATCGGTGAGGAGTGCACCACCATCACTCCACCCTCTCTTGTGCGACCACAGGTTCACCTTGAACACGATGCGCTTGCCAACTTTGAATCCACCCACCTTTGAGGCAGCCAGTCGCACCCGTCCTTCGGGCACTCTGAAAAACGCAGCCACGCTTTTCACGGTGTTCCCAGGTTGAACCTTGTATTCACACACACCGTGTTGCTTGTAAAAGTGAAAGTCCCCCTGTGGGCTGGTGAACATCATGATTTTAAAGTAACCCTTCTTACATCGCAGCACGGGATTCACCTTGTATACTTTTTTTGGGTTATCACTGACGACGCGTCTCGGCAATCCATCACAGTGGGTGTAGTTGTGGTACATGTTGCTCAGACCGCTTCGGTCTCCGGGGATGCTCTTCTGCCAGCGGAAACTTTCAGGGTCATTCACGGCGTAGGCGTAGCAGTTGTTGGACCTTTTGTATTTTGGGTTGTTCCACAATCGAGTGGTGTACTTTTTTTCAGAACCACTCAATGGCAGCATTTATAATATTTACTAATAATAAAAAATCATGCTCAGAGAAATCTCAAAGACTGAAACGAAGTCTGACATGCTCACCGAAGTTCTGCTCTACGTGCTCATCCTCCTCATCAGCACGTTCCTCCTCCGCATTCTGTGGAACCGCAGTCTCGTGAAGCACATCAGCGTCCTCAAGCCCATCAGCTCCATGTTGGACGCATTCCTCCTCTCCATTTCCCTCATGATTCTCAGAGGGTGTTAAATCCGGTGGTGATCTTCCCGTCGGGGTGCTTTAAAGTCGGGTACGCCTTGACGTCCGCTGGGCACTGACCCTTACTGCAATCGACGAATTCGTAGGAGAGCTTCTTCTCCTTCATGACATCGAGTTGCTTACGAGTCCATCCACATCCCATGGTCCCGTAAACGACGTAGTCCGCCTCGCCGCCGGTGGGGGGCGCAGCAACCGCAGTGCGCATCGTCCAGAGAATGTACACGTCTACGAGTAAAAGAATAATGAAAGGGACCATAGTTTTAGTTGTCATTACATGAGAAATTATTCTTCGTCGACGAGTTCGTCGTCATCGTCCACGGTCGGCTCCGGAAGTTCGATGCCCTGGAACGCAAAAGACGGCAATTTAGCCGTTTGCTCCACGAGCGCTTGAGACAATCTGATGGTGACACCAAACTTGTTGTCGATGAACCAGATTTGGTTAATGTCGACGATGGTGTGCACCTTGGCACCCTTCTCGACGGAATCCAGGGTGATGGCTTCTCTGTTCATGTTGTAGCTCTCGGGCACGAAAGACCCATCGGACTTTGTGAGAATCTTCAACTTGATGGTGGCCGGGTACTCCGGCTTGCCGACGCGCACGAGCGGCTTGTACAGGGCCTGCTTGAGCACTTCGACGTTGAACTCCTTTCCAAGCCATTCGACTGAATTTTCAGCCACCTTGTTCACGATGAGTTCGTCGAGCTCTTCAAACTTCTTTCGAAGTTCGACGGCTTCGGCATTGTCCGGATCGAACGCCAGGTCGAGGCTGTACGACGTACGTCCAGTGCCTTCATCGGTGAACGCAGAGAGTCCGTACGGACAACGAAGTTTTGGAAATTGAACGTAAAGCTTGTTATTGCCACCCTTGTTGAGATAGACCGCCTTGCCACCGTTCTTGTTCTTTCTCATCTTGGAGAAATCCACATCGGAGGCATTGAATTCAGAAGCTTGAGTGATGGCGAGCGACATTATTGTTTGTTGGTTATACTTACACAGAGTGTGAAAACTTTAACCCAGGGAAAAAAATGTTACTCTAATTTATACTATGTCTGCGGTGGCCATCATCGCCATGCTCGCATCGTCGTGCTCATCGGCATCTGCACTGTTTTATACGTGCACCGAGGGCACCCTCAACTTGTCAAACCTCAACGCAAACGCGTGTTTCTCGAACCTCACCTTTTTCAGCAACACGTTCTGTGGGTGCGACTCCACGACACCAGCCGATGTCGACATGTACGTGGACTGTCGGTACATCAAACTTGAACAGACGAACACGTCCAACGCGATCTCGTTGAACGACATCTCGGTGTACGACAAAAACGGTGCGCAGTTGGTGGTGCGAACCGGTACCGACGTTTCCACTGTAGAAGGTGCTGCGGAAGGAAACACCTTGGCCAGTTTCATCGACGACGACAGCGCCTCACCGACGTTGGGATCGCAGCCGTCACCAGCCGATGGCGCCGCGTCGGTCACCCTCGACTTGGGTGCGGTGAAAAAGGTCCACAAACTCGTGCTCACGAACACCGCGGACACGGCGACGCGTGCTGACATTATTGGCACCAAGGCAAAGTTCCTCAGACCGGCGTACAAGACCGAACCCGAAGGCACCACGAACCAGCAGTTGCTTGAAACGCCCTCGATCACGAACGTTGCTGGGACGTACACGTTTAAGATTACCAATGGTACGGACGCGTGGGAATAAAAAATTCTCAGTCTATATTAAAACGAAACATGGGAATTTTTAAAGATTGCGGATGCGGTTGCAATGGTTCGAAGCAGCAGCAGAAGGCTATCATTTCCGCCATTTCGGCGTTAACCTTCTTTATTATTTCGAATCCTCAAATGTACATATTGACTCGTGGATTGCTGAGTCCTGGTCTCGCGAGCCCGAATGGGTGCCCGACGATGCTTGGGTTGTTGGTACACTCGCTCGTGTTCTTCTTGATCACGTGGGGTATGATGAACATCAGACGCGAGTCGAAGACGCAGGCTTGAGCGACATGAAAAAGGAGCGGTCCGTCGTTTGCACGACGTCTGTGAGTGAAAACTCTTTCAGGCGTTCGACCATGCGGTCGACGTGACACTCTCTGATGGTCATACACTGTTCTAAAAATAACTTTCCTTCAACTTCTACAATGAGAGGGCCCGGGGTGCCAATGACTGATTGTAGAACTTGAAACATGATTCTCTTTTTTGTTTAACAATGTGTGTCTATTTTTTAAAAGTCTTCATTGAATGTGATTTCGTCTTCAGTCGCATCCATTTTCCCATAGTCCCCAACCCTTTTTTCGAAAAAATTCGTCTTGCCCTCTAAGCTGATGAGCTCCATGAAATCGAATGGATTCTTGGAGTTAAAAATTGGTTGGTGTCCAATTTGCTTTAGGAGTCTGTCGGACACGTACTCGATGTACTCGGACATTTTTTGAGCATTCATGCCGATGAGTGAACACGGAAGGGCGTCGATGATGAACTCTTTCTCGATGGCGACGGCTTCTCGCACGATGGCTTGCAGGACGTGTCCCGAGGGTTTGTGTCTCAACATTTTAAACAATTCCACTGCAAAGTCTTGGTGCAACCCTTCGTCCCTGCTGATGAGTTCATTCGAAAACGTGAGACCCGGCATCAACCCCCGTTTCTTGAGCCAGTAGATGGCGCAGAACGACCCGGAGAAGAAGATGCCCTCGACGCACGCGAACGCAAAGAGACGCTCGGCAAAAGACCGGTCTCTGGCGAACCATTTCATGGCCCAATTCGCCTTCTTCTCGATGCATGGGATGGTGTTGACGGCGTTGAACAACTGCATCTTTTCTCTCCCATCGGTGATGTACTTGTCGATGAGCTTGGAGTACGTCTCCCCGTGGACCATTTCGTTGTGGCACTGGTATGCATAGAAGGACCGAGCCTCCGACGCGTGCACCTCGTCGGCAAAGTTGTTGTTGATGTTTTCAAACACAATACCGTCGGACCCGGCGAAAAACGCGAGCACGTACTTTACAAACCGTTGTTCATTTTCAGACAACCCTTTCCAATCCTCCATATCTTTTGAGAAGTCAATCTCTTCTGCGGTCCAGTTGGACATCTGTGCCTGCTTGTAGAGCTTCCACAAGTTTTCATACCTCAGTGGAAACACCGTGAATCTGTTCTCACATCCATGAAGTAAGGGTTCGTATTCCTCCTGGATGAATTCCTCCAGGTCAAAAAAATTGCCGAGTCTCTCACCATCTTTAAAAATTTGTGGCCACGCATCAAACTTGCCCCCACATAGCTTCTCTAAGTCCGATTTGTCAATCATGCATTTTTCGTAAGGCAATCCCTCTGCTTCACACAGCTCCGTCGCTCGGTCGCAGTAGGTGCACCCCTCTTTTGAATAAATTGTAATTTTCATGACTCCTAAAGTACAATAGTCGAATATTTTTAATTAAGTCATAGTCGGCCCTCTAAAAAATTAATGTCGTAAAATTTCATGATTGTACCCTCAGACATTCAGGCGAACGACGTGGTCCTGGCCATGGTCAACGAAGACGATGTGGAAGAGCCCACCTATGGGATCGTGCAGATGAACACGGGGAACGTCCTCGGCGTTCGTTTCCTAAGTCAAACGGAAAAGATTTATAAATCAGCGTGCGTGTACGAGCTCGACCAGGAAATGACAGCGACCCCATACGAAAGTTTGTGCGAACACCACCCAGGGGGGACGTTCGAAGACCTCGAGATCACGAGTGTAGGCCACCCGTACTACGTGTTCTACGCCGAGGTCGACGTAGAAGACGACGACAGTGAGATTTGGGAAGACGGTGGAAGCGACCTCGAAGATTTCATCGTCTCCGACGACGAACAAGGTCCACCCCCTCCTGGACACAGAGACATTGACCAAGCGTGGAACGATTGGGAACCAAGAAGTCCAGGGGCTCGAAGTTTTAAAGACACCGTGGATCACATCGAGGCGTGGGCCAAACACCGTGCCGCAGACTGCGACGCGTGGTGATTTTAAAAAAATCCTCGTAGAGCACCGAAGATGCTGGCAGCTATTTGGGATGATTTAGACACCCTCCTTAAAAATAAAAAAGAAGAACCACCAACAACTGAAAAGCCAGCGAACAACTATGAATGCGTGGAGTGCAAGGGCACCAAGGTGATCGCCCCCGAAGGGCTTCCCGTGTGCGTCCAGTGCGGTCTCGTGGACGACAGGTACATCTCCGACGTCGCGGAGTGGACCTCTGGCGTGTCCGAAGATGGTAAAGTGTCCGACCCCGCTCGTTGCGGTGCCGACGCACACAGCAACCCGAATCTGTACTCGTCTCAGTGGGGAAAGAGCACCGTGATCTCCACGGGTCGTGGATCGTCGACGTACAAGAACCGACGCATGGCGACCATCAACTTCCACCAAGCGATGAATCACAGAGACCGAGGCTTGTACCACGCATACAAAGACATCGAAGACGCGTGTGGCTCTCTTCCAGAGGTCGTGCTTCGAGACGCAAAGATGATCTACAAAACGTTCAACGAGAAGAAATTGACCAGGGGTGCCGTCCGTGTGGGGATCAAGGCCAACTGCGTGCTCTACGCGTGCCGACTCGCCAACTACCCACGCACGACGAAGGAGGTGGCGGACATGTTCAACATTCAACCGAAAGACATCAGCCGCACCTCGGAGATGTTCAAGTCGGTGCTCGTCACCACGCACGAGGAGGAGAACACCACCCGCCCCGTCGACGTCATGAATCGACTCATCAATGGGTTTGACATATCTAAAGAACATCGAATCGCGTGCACTAAGATGTGTCGAAACGTCGAAGATTGCGTTGAACTCATGAGTAAAACTCCAAACAGCATCGCATCTGCTATACTATGGATTGTCACTGGAATACCAAAAAGTGAAATCTGTAAAGGATGTTCCGTGTCTGTACCGACGCTCAATAAAATAGAAACCATCATTAGAAAATACTTAGAGGCGAAAGCCATTTAAATGTGTAATGGTCACCAAACTCTTTCTCGCTACACCATGCTATGGCGGACTCTGCCTCGAGCGGTACATGGCCTCCGTCATCAAACTCCAGATGGAACTCATTCGCGAGGGCATCCAGCTCTACTTTGACACGACGGAAAACGAAAGTCTCGTCCACCGAGCTCGCAACGTCGCGGTTGGTCGTTTCATGCAAAAGACGGATTGCGATTTTTTCATGTTCATCGATGCGGACATCGATTTTGACCCCAAGTCAGTGGTGCGCCTCGTGAGGGCCAACCGGGACATCGCCGTCGCGTGCTACCCGAAAAAGGTGGTCATGTGGGACCAGGCCAAGTTTGCCATCGAAAAGGGCGACGAGCGGGACATGTCCATGCTCAGTAGCTCTCTGGTCATCAACTTTGGCGCCCAGTCTCGCGCCGTGGAAGATGGTTTCATTGAAATCCTCGATGGACCCACGGGGTTCATGATGATTAAACGTTCGGTGTTCGAAAGGATGCAAGAACACTACGGTGAGCAGTTGGATTGTGTGAATGACCATCAAAATAGGGACTTTGATACGTATTGTGCCCTATTTGATTGCATGATTGACCCAGTGTCGCGTCGCTACCTGTCCGAAGACTACGCCTTCTGTCGCCGCTGGCAGCAGATGGATGGCAAAATTTACGCAGACATCAACACCACCTTGGGTCACGTAGGAAACTTACCGTTCCAGGCGTGTTTGGCAGAGAGGCTTAAGGCGTAGCGACTTTACTTTTTTAATATGAAGTTGATTACTTTGGTCGTTTCCAGGAGCAAATCATGCCACGTGAAAACCCTTCACTCGGTCATGAAACTCAACCTCAAGTGCGTACAGAAAGGGTGGAGCAATGAAATCATGTTCTGCCCCGATGACCCTTTTCAAAAGGCGCAAACGATTCAAAAACTTTTGAAAAACTACGACCGCATCATGTTCATCGACTTTGGCATCAACATCGATGAAAATTCCCTGGACCAAGTGTTCGAGCCACACGACGGGTGTGGGTGCCTCATCTTTCCCGCAGCCACGGAGGGCATCGATTGGAACATGTTCAAAGAAAAAGTCTTGGCCAAGTCCGATGAACCCTTGCACCAGATGGGTCTCCACTTTGACACGGAGGTGGGTGCCAAGGTGAAAGGCGACGTGTACTCCGTCAAGTCCACGCGGCCAAAGTGTTGGATGATGCAGAGCAAGACGATCCGGAAAAAGTTGGGCGATACGAAATTGACGAATTATGAGAAAATTTTTGAAAAACTTAGAGACTATGGTGTTAAAATACACGCATGGACTGCCGCGAATTTGATAACGACCTATGCCCACGAGTGTGTCTCGAACATCATGAATGCCGCGGGGGTCAGTGCGCGTTAATTAAAAAGTATACACGTTTGTAATACAAAATCGTGATGGAAGAACACGTCATATCGTTCATACATAGGGTTTGGGGGTCCAAAGACCGTTTCCCCGGTCCACAACCCATCTCCATAGAACGATGTCATTTCCCACGTCTTCGCAACAATCTCTACGTGGTCTGTGAAAAGACCGACGGTGAGCGACACATGCTCGTGGCGACGCGTTGGCAGGGGCGACCCCTGTGTGTGCTCGTGAACCGCGCGTTTCGCACGTTCCAGGTGCAACTGAACTTGCCCAAGGCGGCGTACGACGGGACCATCTTAGACGGTGAGTTGTACGAGAATAACTTCATGGTGTACGACGGCGTCGCGGTCAGTGGCAACGGGATTGCACATCTCAATTTTTTAGACCGCTATGCGAGTCTGGAACAGTTCATCAAACGCATCATATGCATGAAATCAGACCCATACAGGGTGCGATTGAAGACGTTCCACGCGTACACCGACTTTGAAGAGTTTCAAAACACCTACCTACCGACGGTGTCCCAGCGGGTGGATGGCATCGTGTTCACACCCGTCGATGAACCCGTGCGCATGGGGACGCACGAAACGATGTTCAAGTGGAAACCCAGGGACCATAATACCATAGATTTCCAGATGAAGAGGGACGTGTACAGGGTGGGGGTGTGGCGGCTATACATTCAGGAGAGGGGCCAACTGATGTATCAAAGCGAGATACACGGGGACGAGCCGTGGTACGCGGAAGATGCCATCGTAGAGTGTCAGTACGTGGGACCACATTGGGTACCCCTGAAGGTCAGGACAGATAAGAGCCACCCGAACAATAGGCGAACGTTTTATAGAACTTTAGTGAATATAAAGGAGGACATACAAATGTCTGAGTTTAATAATAATACATGATGCGAGTCGCTATTGATATTGATGAAGTCCTCGTCCCATTGCTCCTGCCCATGGCCAAGTACCATGGTAAAACACTCCCACGCATCGCAAAGTATCCGTACGTCTTCAAAGACGTGTTTCGTGTGAGCGAAGAACGGTCCCAGGAAATGCTTCGTGAATTTTACGACTCGAAGGAATTTGCCGAACTCCAGCCCATCGAACACGCCCAGGAGGCTTTGTCTCGCATGAAGGAGAAGAATACCCTCTATGCGGTGACTGGACGTCAGCAGTGGGTACGAGCGAATACGGAAGTGTGGCTCGAGCGCCACTTTCCAGGCGTGTTCCACGACCTCGTCATCACGAACAGCTACACGCCTAAAGAAATCTCCAAATCTTCTGTGTGTCGTTCACTCAACTTGCACGTCCTCGTCGACGATAATTACGACACGTGTGTGGACTGTTTCAAAAACGGTGTCGACGTCATAAACTTTGTCGGCGACCCAGTGTACCCGTGGTGCATGGACAAGAATGGGATTAGTGTACAATCATGGAAGGAGTTGATAATTACATAGATAGACTTTCACAACACCACACTCGTTCACTTCTAACTGCACCTTAAGTTCGGACGTTTGCTCGGCCCACCACACCTCTATCTCTGGATTTTTCAGCAAGGTGGAAATCCACCCTTTGTACGCTCGCTGTTTGAACCACTCCGACAGCACGAGGACATATTTCCAGTCGCGCACGTGTGGATACGCCTGTTTGTACAAATCCAGTTTCACTGGGGAGTTTAGGATTTTTTCATCAACACTCCCCGTACCACCTTGGTACTTACATTCCAACAAGATGACCATATCACCCCTGACGTAGGCCCCGTCCGGTTTAAACAACCTCGACTTTGGGTCCACGGGTTTCATGTGTTTGATAAAGTCATGTTGTTTCAAAAAGAGATAGTCACCGACGCGTGCCCCACAACCTTTCATGTACACGGGTGGGCACACGCACCGTTCGAAGTAAATGCCACTCCTGTTTGTGTTTGCACCACCCGCGCCAGTGCCTCTATTTTTTGACATTGGTGACCAAAACCTCTGTTGTAGTTGAATCGGGTTTTTTGCTATTGATGGCGCGTCGAGCCTTGATGTAATAGACCTGGTAATCTTTAAAAAACTCTGTGACACATGGGACATTGGCGTTACTCATGGTGAACACAACTTTTTGAAGCTCTTTAAATAATCGGTCCTGGTCGAAACCATTTTGGGTGTAATCTTTAAAGGATGTCTTGGTCTCCTGGGCGTACGGTGGGTCTGCGTAGACAAAGTCCCCCGGGTTCACCACGTGGGAGAGTGCTTCTGAAAAATCACACACTGCGAACTCCACTGGTCGAAGAAGTGCTTGCAGTTGTTGCAACTCCTCGAGTGTCGGCCACTTGGGTGTCGTCTTATAGTGCCCATAGGGCACGTTGAACCCCGAGGGTCCTTCTCGGTACAGACCACGGAAACACGTCTTGTTGAGAAATAGGAGGAGGGCACTCTTTTCCACACACCCCGTGGGCAGCTCTCGGTAGCGCGTGCGTTGCTCGTAATAGAAAAACTCCTTGTCCGCACCCGCCCTATCGTACGCCTTGAACACGTGTTCCACGGCGAGGTGGAAGAGTTCGGGGTCCTGCTGCACCTGTTTGTAAAAGGCTATCAGATGGGGGTTATTGTCGCTCGCACGCACTCGTGCCACTTTGATGTCTGGACTCGACAGGACCGCGAGGAGGACCGAACCACCACCGACGAAAGGTTCGTGGTATGTTTGTATGTCGCTGGGGAATGTCTCGAGGACGTCATCGATGATTTGCGTTTTACCACCAACCCATTTGAGTAAGGGTTTCATACTATTTATAACATAAACGTTCCCTCGCTTTATTTAATTTGTAGTGTTTATAATAATGAAGCTGCTTCCCAAGACAATTATTTTGAAGATGAACACCAGAGAGATGCAAAGATACAAAAAACTCATGAAAGAATTCGTGGAGACTGGAAAGGCTATGGAAAAAGCTCAAGAAGAAGCCTCGAGATATGTGCGAAAAATAAAAAATCCAACCACCGTACAAAAGAAAAAGGCACAGAAGCTCATTAACGCAGGTTTCAGAGCTGAATACTTTGCATTTAAAAAGGCGGATGAGTGGGCCGCGTTCACGATGAAAATGAGAAACAAGTATTAGACGAGCACGTACACCATAAAGTAAAACCCACCCTGCTTGGGAAGTTCGGGCATTTCTTCGACGTGTTCGTCATTGGTGTAGTACCACCTGTCCTTGTGTCGCGTGTACGCCACGTAGTGTCCACCCCACTGGATGCCCGCATGGGCCGCGGCCGCCACCATTCGGTACTTGATGTGTCCCACGTCGAGGTACTCCGAGGACGTGATGAAACTTTTCTTGTCGAAACTCACCATGAACACGGGTGGCATGGTTCTGAACATGTTTCTGGTCGTGGCGACGTGGTGCGTCTTTCCAGTGTCATCGACGTAATCGGTGAGCGTGTTCCACTGCATGCTCTCCTCCAACATGGTTTGAAAATCATCACTGTTCGAACACACGAGGTGCACGCTGAAATCTTCTTCGTGTTCCTTCTTCCCACCTGGGTAGATAGTCTCTTGGACTTTTTTACCATAAAACAACTGCTTTAGGTCTGGAACAGACTTTTCCAGGATGTCGATGATGCACAGCACGGCTTCTTGCACGTCGTGTGGATGTCCAATGACGAACCGACGAAACACGCGCTGAAACATGACTACCAGAGAACGCACGTCGAGTGGGCGGCGCGTCTCTTCGACGGTCCAGAACCGTTGTGTGAGGTGGGCGTACGCCCGAGTGAACTCACACGGACCGGTGAAACTGTGTTGTATGAAATAGTTGGACAACGCTGGAATGTGTAAGAGACATTGCAGGGCGCTGTTAAAGTAGCAGGTGTTTCCATTATTTTGAAACCCTCTCATTTATTTATTAAAGACATGATGCTTTTATATCATGAAACATAGGATGAATGTCCAACGCATCGTCAATGAGACCCTACCCCTTTTTGATGTCCACAACGATAATCCGAACATCGAGGTGGAAATGCGTCTCGGCAAGTTCAACGGGAGCTTCTTCGACACAAACGTAGGGAAGGTTGTCTTCGACAAAGTGCTCGCCGGGTTGCAAGGATTTAACGGGTGGGAAGACATTCGAACCTCTTCGTGTGAGGTGTTCTACCACGATTCTGCGGGGATTCGTCTCTCCGTGGACGACGTCACCGGGGAACAGAAGATGATCCGGAAACAAAGTCTCGTGCGCACGGACTTTAAAGACCAAGGCACACCGTTTGACATGCGATTTAGTATTTCCACCGAGATGCCCGTGAGTGGTGAGTTTGAGATGGACAGGAAACGCATGAAGCGTCGAAAAAGTTTCATACGTAAGAACCTGTCCATAGACATGACTATATCGAGTGGTGATATGGTGGACAAAGACGCGGAAGATCCAAATCACTACCAGATTGAGTTAGAAATCATAAAACCTGCTGAAGTGTCGTGTCAGGAAGAATACTTTAACATCATTTGGAAAATTAATGACATCCTAAACCTGTTGTAAAAATAAAAAATATCAGTACATTTTAAACATGTTCTTTTACATCGCAGCCCTCGTCGTTCTCTGGATGACCCTGCAGTCCGCACCGAAGAACGAGCTACCCTCACATTCCCCGTCGCAAAAGATGTACATGCAGATGGTCGATGACGGCGCCGACGTCCAGACGTTCATGGAAATGGAAGGTGTGTTGTTGCAGTGCGACACCGTCGGGTGTGCCGTGGGCATGTCCACCCTCATTAAAGACACTTTCCCAGACTATGACTTTGGATACCACACCGGTATCATTAAGAAGATTTCCCACGTCGAGCAGCATAGATTCTCTCCATAGTGGGAAAGTTCATCGTCGGGTCATCACCGCGTCGAATGAAGGACACGAGTGCCCGTTTCAATGTTTCGTCGGATGGGTTGGTATTCCTCGCATTGAGCCATTCGAGCATCTCCCGCGTGACCTGGCTCTGCCCCCGCGGACGCACCACCTTCTTGACGTACTCGAGAACAAGTTTGTATTGTTTCGCGTACACCTCCGGTTTCACATTCTTTTTAAAATTTTTATTTTTCAAAACTTCATAGTTTGTCGTTCCAAGAATCTTTTTCAACTTTTTATCTTTGGAGATGATTTGTTTCGCCACGCGTTCGACACTCTTGTTCGTGAGCACCTTGGCATCGACCACTTTGGCTCGAATTTTGTTGCGCACCCCTGCGTTATACTTTTGTAAGAGGACCCGCATCTTCCGCGCGCGTGCGGTGTCGCGAGCCAGCTTTTCCACCTCCCCCTTGAAGGGAACACCCTTCTTGTTCGTCTTCATCTTGCTCATGCCGTTCTTCACCGTTTTCAGGTCTGCGTTGATGTTTCGCCCTCTGTTAAAGTTTGCACCGTAGGCATTGTTCAACATCTTCTTGATGCTCGTGTCGTTGATTCCTCTGTTTTTGTAGAGGGCATTCGGTCGAACATTTGTGTTTGTGTTTCTTTTACCTTCGACGTAGTTCGCCACCGTCTTGTCAAAAATGGCTTGGCACATGTCCTTCTTTTTCCACGTCTTCTTCGTAAAGATGCCCATGGCTTTACAGATTTGTTTCAACTCTTCCGTCTTGTATTTGGAACACATGACGTCGTTGAGAAGCACATTAGCTTTGTTTCTCAACTTTTGTACTTTGGGCACGCCCACCTTTTTCGGTTCAGGCAGGTTGTTTTCCACAACATTTGGAGCGAACCCATTGGACGTGTTCACCGCGTCTTCGTACTTTTGCATAAACTTCTTGGCCACCTCGTAGGTTTTCTTGAGTTCGGTCACGGACTTTTTATTACGCAAATTGATGATGCCCCGGTGGGTGATGCCATCGATGACCACCCCTTCGTAGCGCACGTCGGTGAGTTCCGTTGAACTGAGTTCTGGTTCGTAGCTGTGTTCGACCCCGTCCTTACGCAGAGCCGCACTCAGGGCTGGAAGGCGGACACCCCCCATGACTTTGAAAGCCCCATCGAGCGATGCGAATTTCATGCGCATGTCTGCACTGTTTTGTTTCAAATATTTCATGGCGATGTACCTGGCCACTTTGAGTCCGGTGGCCGGGTCGTTGTCCACGCACCCACCTTGCACCATCATCTTATCTTTGTACACTCGACAGACAATCATCTTCTTTTTCTTGACGACGACTCTAAATTCAATGAAAGTCCACGTCTGTTTCGTGCTCTCCAGGTTTTGGTGGACCTGTACGCCATAGAGATTCGTGTGGGTGATACCTTTTTGGAACTGTCCATAGTACCCAGAGATTTCCTGCACGTCATAGGGACCATCTTGACGCAAAGGTGTCGTGCGTCGCACAAAGTCTAACACGTCGGGACGCGACACGGGGCTCACCTCGGCGATAAAGTTTGCAAACTTCAAGTTGGTAGGTTCATCACGCATCACGTCCTCAATGAACTTGTCAAAGTTAAAGTTTGGTGCCGGTGGTGCTTCGCGCTTCACCTGCACATTCGCATTTTTTAGGAACGCTTTGAGTTGGGGTGGGGGGGCTTGACTCATTAACATATGTCGAGATATTTATTGAAATTCGAGTTCCTCCTGTATGACATCTAAACCGTGAATAAACTTTTGATTGTTGTACAATCGACCTCTGTAGGTCAACGACGCGGTGGTCACCGTGATGTCCCTCTGAGAAAACGCACCCGCGTAGCTATCTTCGTTGAACCTCGGTTTTCCTAGGTTGTTCATCTGGCAGTGCTGATTGAACGCGGACATGAAGACGCTCTGGGGGATGCACAGGTCCTTTCCGAACTGCACACTCGTGTCTTCCAAGAAGTGATGAATCGTCGACGTCATCTTGGCAACCTCCTTCTGCACACTCTTGAAGTACTCTGGCACCACGTTCCAAATATCCTTATCGGAATACTTGTGCGAGTAGTCGAGGTAGGCTCGGACACATTTCAACAAGATGGCTGGTAATTCTTCTGCGAGTTTCTGGTCTAGGTGCGGGTCGGCATCTTGCACTTGTCTCTTAAAATTCCATGGTAGGATACGTCGTAAGACGGAGCCGCTGTTGTCTTTCCACGACGGCACCTCGTTGCCACCGAGCACACCAGGGGTGGTCCACTGCATGCTTATCGCGTTCTGATGCTTCACGGCGATCGACACATCTTCACCAGACACCAGAGACTGGAACTCGGCTTGCTCGAGCGACAGGTCCCCCTTCACTTCTGGTGCGATAAACATGAAGGAGTCATATATACTAGAGAGACCAAACTTCTTTTCGATATTATTCGAAAGCGTCCGGACGTCGTTGCTTTCATAGAATTTGCGAAACACTTTCGTAATTATCGTGGATTTCCCCGAACGCGCAATACCCTTGAAAAAGGGAATCACCTGCCACCCATCGAGCTCGCCGACGTCGAAACACAGACGACCACCCATGACGTAGGCCCAACGCGCGACGTCTTCATCGAATCTCTGGTAATCCAGGACGCACTGCATGTGCGGCGTCGGAATGTCCCACCAATCCTGCACGTAGTTGTAATCGTCAAAGTACTGGTCAAAGAACTTGCACGACACGAGGGTTGGGTCTAAACAGCGGAAATCTTTGGATTCGTACGGGTAGAAACGACACGTGTATCGCCCCTCCTTGGGCAACCACTCCTTTCCTATGAACACACCATTTTTAAAACTCCACACGTGACGATCCTTCACAATTTCAGGAAACTGACTGTCGATGCAGTTCGACAGGTGATTGATGACCTCACGCGCCGTATTGCCCCTAGAGGTGATGTCCTTCCAAACGTCGAAATTCACCTCTTTCTCCGCAAACTCGTAGACAAATTCTGGAATGGCACACACCTTTTTCCAGGAGCGCGTGTACGCCCCTTCGGAGATGCGTTGCGTGTAGCACTCCCCTTTGTATCGACGCATCTGTTTTTTGTACGTTTCGTCGAGACAGGCCACGATGGCTCTCTGGAAAGGGGTCATCTCCCCCAGCCGAGTCTCATCCATCGGGGTGGCGTCGAAATACTCCGGGTCCGCATTCATCTTGTCAGGAACTTCACGAGGGTTCTTGATTCGTTGAAGGGTGTTCACGTGGAGTCTCACATTTTTAAACCCCTCCGAGACCTGTTTAATCAGTCGACACACCCGCTCGCCCACGGTGAGGTTTATGTTTTCGTCTTCTATGAAATCGGTCATACTCAGCGCCTTCACCCGGCATCCGATGTTTTTCAAAAATTTGAGTTCGCGTTCGCGCTTGCCGTCGACAGTCTTTATGTCGACGCTCGTTGGGTACCCTCCAGCTCTTTCGGACGGATCGAAAAATTGATCGTACCCCAGGCGCACACACTTTAAGATGACATCTTTCGCCACGACGTCACCACCTAGGTACCATTTTTCTTCCATCTGTCCAAGGATGCGCAACACCTGCTCGCTCGAGACGGTCGTGATTTGATTTCTCAACAACTCCATCTCAGAAGCGCCGGTGTCGGGTTCCCTTTCTATGTAATGTGTGTTCATTAGTCTAGTCGCTGAGTAATTAATGCGGAGAATTTTTAAGTGATTTTGGAAAGAATCTTAATTAGGATTTTGTTTTGCATTTCGAGTTGGTCTCCAATACGCAGGAGCGCGGTGCAGACCGTGTCGCCCTCTGGGGTGGCCAGCGTCGACGCCAGGACATCTTCGGTGCCACTCACGACCTCCATGTCGTCCATGTCGTCCATGTCGAATTCGATGTCAGTGTCCTCGTCTTCTAAGATTTCACCCTCTTCGCGTTCCGCGTCGGTCATATAGCCTCGTCTGAGAAAAGACCTTGCGCGTTTTACCGCATCCTCAGGCCAAAATTTTTTTCTCTGTCTATAGTACAAAACACTCTCACAATGGCCGGCGGTCTTATGCAACTCGTCGCTTACGGTTCCCAAGACATCTACTTGACGGCTAACCCGAAGGTTACCTTCTTCCAAGCGGTTTACAAGCGTCACTCGAACTTCGCGTCGGAAGTCATCGAGCAAACCGTGAACGGCAACCCGGCCGACAACGGTCGCGTGTCGATCACCATCGCCCGCAACGGTGATTTGGTCCAAGACATGTACCTCGAAATGAAGGCGAAGTCTGGCCTCAGCTCCTCCACGAAGGGTGCGTCCGCCATCTACGCCGCCGAGCGTGCGGTCAAGGACATCGAAATCTCCATCGGTGGCCAGCGCATCGACCGCCACTTCCAAAAGTGGTGGCGTTTGTACGATAACTTGTACCACACGGAAGCCAAGAAGGCTGACTACGCCAAGATGACGTCGAACACCCAAAACGGTGCCATCTATTTGCCGTTGATCTTCTGGTTCAACCGCCACCCGGGTCTCTCCCTCCCGTTGATTGCCCTTCAATACCACGAATGCCGCGTCGACGTCGACTTGAGCTCTGAGTTCTCCCACTACACGGACAACTCGACCTTGAAGTGCTGGGCCAACTACCACTTCTTGGACACGGAAGAGCGCCGCCGCTTCGCGCAAAAGTCGCACGAATACCTCATCGAGCAAGTGCAACACACTGGCACCGACACGGTCGAAGCCGGTACCGCCAAGCAAGTCCGCTTGAGCTTCAACCACCCGGTCAAGGAGTTGTTGTTCGCCTTCAACAACGGCTCGGTCTCTAACGCGTCCCTCTGGAACTTCACGTCCAACTTGGATGAGTCTGCCGTCGTCCTCGAATCCGACATGCGCGCCGCGGGTGCCGTGTCCAACATCTTCGTGCCGGTCACGTACGCGACTGGTGCGCCGCTCATCGCCGTCGGTGCGGGCTACTCTGGCTCCACCGTCTCCGAAGACGGTGCGGTGTCTGCCACGCGCTCCGTTGGTCCGTTGGAAGAGTTCAAGCTCATCCTCAACGGCCAAGACCGCATGAAGGCGCAAGGCGGCAAGTACTTCAACCAAGTGCAACCGTACAACTACCACTCTGGCTCCCCGATGCCGGGTGTGTACACCTACTCGTTCGCCCTCAAGCCGGAAGAGCACCAACCGTCCGGTACGTGCAACTTCTCCCGCATCGACAACGCGCAAGTGTCCGTCAAGGTCAAGGGCTCGGCGACGTCCTCGCAAACCATGCACCTCTTCGCGACGAACTACAACGTTCTCCGCGTGCAATCCGGTATGGGCGGTCTCGCGTTCTCCAACTAAGCGTTTTGCGGCTTATATTTTTTAAAAAAACTCAAATATTAACATTCACTTTCATCATGAATCTTAATATTTGTATGACTCGTCAAACAAAAAAAATTAGTACCCTTTCGGTTTACAACACGTGAACTCATAGCGCCCCCTCGTGGAATCCTGCGCATCCTTTCTTAATCTGATGGCGGTCACGACTTCATTGTCTTCACCACAGTTGACGTCGTGCGCCGTCATGTCGGATAGGGGCTGATATTCAGAATTTTTCGTCACACACGTGGCTTCATCCACCGTACCCGATGAACACTTGACCACCAGGCGCGTCTTGTTGTTTTCACCAGTTTCCGCCTTGAATCCACGAACGGCATTCAAGTTGCAGTCTATCGTTTCATAAACCATGTTTTCCATGTACGACGGTTCCCTGTCCCTGAAGGTGTTGCGCATCTCGTACTCATCATTTTCGTATGGGTCGAGCTCCATCATGCACTTGTATTGATACCTGTGCTTTTCCAATTCAGAGTGTTTGGTCACCGCGAGGGTGTTCAGTGCACCTCTCGGACCACAATCAACCTCTGTGTCGTACATGTCGGGAACGAAATCATTCGTCAATGTGGCCATGAAATACTCCGTGGCGCGAATGACGTACTTGTCCATGAGCGCCTTTTCTACGATTTCAATTTCACTCGTGCTGAGTTCTCTCGAGAAGACAACGATTTCACCAATGGCAAACTCGGACTCGTTTCCTACGCTGATGTTCACACCCATGTCCGTGGGCAAACCCTGTTCGTAGTCAAAGCCACTGAGACGGGTGCCGTTCGCGCGGTAGAGGTCTCTCTGGTCGCATGAGACCACCCACCCAGAGCCGTAGCGGTCCACCTCCTCTGTGAGCACGTCGTCGTGTTTAGCCACACCTGACATGCCCGCATTGTGCCCAGAGTACCAATCACCTGCACTACTGGTGAAGATGCGCTTCTTGTTTGTACCGTTATACTTGGACACCGTGAACACGGTGTACGAGCGGTCATAGAGAGACGCCGGGAGGGTGAACTTCGTGATCGTCGTTCCTGTGAGATAGTTTGTGTCAGGGGGTGCCATGAGTGTGCCCGACACCGTGAAGGCGTTCCGCCCTTTCACGTCTTTCCATGTCTTGGTATCACTGTCGTATGTGTCTCTGGTGTATCGAGCTTCGAGACCCGATACGTCGTCGACGCCCTTGTCCTCTTCGAGGGGTGGTGCTGGCGTTTCGGGTACGCCGTCGTCCATATCTTCGTCGTCCTCGCCTTCCGTGAAAAAGAAATAGTACACGAGACCGGCGATGATCACGAATGCGACGACAAAAATTAGTACGGGAGTGTAACTGCGAACCTCCGGCTGCGCATTCGGACTCGGAACCACGTCCATTGTTAATTAAACGGGAGAAAATATATTCATAAAGACCGTGATGAATGTATACACCGATGGAAGTTGTTTGGGTAACCCTGGTCCTGGAGGGTGGGCCTGTTTGTGCGACGCTTTTGAACTCAAAGGTGCGGACACGCAGACGACGAACAACATCATGGAACTCACCGCCGCGGAAAGGGCACTTCAAAAGTGTCTCGACACTGGGATACAGCGCGTGATCATATGGACAGACAGTGCCTACGTGAAAAATGGTATCACAAAGTGGATACACGGGTGGTTAAAGAATGGGTGGAAAACCTCAGCAGGGGCACCCGTGAAAAATAAAGACCTGTGGGTGCGTCTCCACGCACTCGTCTCCGCACTAGACAACGTAGAGTGGCGGTGGGTGAAAGCGCACAACGGACATCCCATGAATGAGAAGGTAGACACCCTCGCCCGTGAACAGGCGAAAAATGTGTGCGTAAAATAAGCAGCATGGAGCACGAACACCATTGGTGCCCGAAGCAGGAACAACTGCTCGTGCGGTGGGCCGAGAAAGCGGCAGGCTATCGATGGCTACATAACCACGCGAGGTTGCATTTTAAAAGAGTGAACGACTGGCTCTCCTACCCGTCCATAATCATCAGTAGCATCACGGGTGTCGGAGGGTTCGCGGTTCTAAATCCAAGTGGTAACGACACTTTACCCGACAGCACACGTACTAAAATCATACTCGTTCAATACGCGTTCGCATTTCTGAATGTCATCGGTGGTATCCTCACATCCATTTCGAAATTTTCACAGAGTTCACAACTCGCGGAAGCGCACTCTGTGATGTGTGTGCAGTATTCGAAATTTTATAGAAACATAGACATGGAGCTGTCCCTCGACCCACAACACAGAGGGAATGTCGTCGAGTTCGTGAAAACGTGTCGACAGGAGTACGACCGTCTGCTCGACGATGCACCGGACATCCCGTCGAACGCCATCATCGCCTTCAACGTTGATTTTCCAGATAAAGAAAATAAACCCGATGTGTGCAACGGTCTCAGTATCCTCGGTACGGATGATATTGAGAAGCACGAAAAGGCTATGAATAACTGGATCACAACATTATTTCTTTTAAAAAGGAAAAAGAGTAGGGAAAGTTTATCCACAGAGTCTTCATTAAAGTTATGAGACCTTGTTGTATCAAGTCAAACCAGGTATGGATCATTTCACGTCAACACTCGTCGCCAACAACTACGCACCGTCAACCATCCAACGCTACGTCCAACGTCTCAAGTCGAGTGGCGTGAACCTACAGAATCGCCGAGTCGTGCACCGGTACCTCACGAGTCGCCGTCTCGAGGATGATGGCGACGTCCACGGTGAAACCTTCCGCGCATTCCTGTTGTACGATCGTTTTTTGCGCAACGTTAAACTTCCAGGTGGGCGTGTGCGACGACCGTCGACAGTCACTATCAACCAGGTGTGTTTACGACACAGACAGAAAGAAGACAGACTCCGAGTGCGATGGCTTCACGCGCGCGGATACAGCCCCCTGGTAGCATCGACGTATGTGAAAAATAGTCACAGAAACGCCGCCTTGGACAGACACGGAGACGTGTACAGAGCACACATGGCGTTGCGCGATTTTAGAAATTTGTGATAATAACCCCCAGTGGCTACGAGCCTCGGTACACACCAAACATGGGGTACGCACCAGTCTACGATTACCGCTGGGGCAGTGGCACGTCTCAGGTCACCGACCGCTCGATTCTCCATGGTGCGAAAAAAATGATTGTCTCTGGTTCCAAGAAGATCGAAATCGACCACATCCCGAAAATTGGTGAATACGGCATCCACGGAGGTGTTCTTCAGGTGATGCGAGGTAAAAGAGTAATCACCTATCATTAAGTAAAGATGCGTACACGAACCACGACCCGTGAGGGTACGGCCACTCGGGCGGCAAACTATCCCCTGAAATTGTTCCTCTATGAGAAGGGTTGGAAAGACCTCATCAAAGTTTTAGAACGCGTGCAGTGCACCAAAGTTGTCACCGACCCACGGGAACTCACCGACGACCCGGAGAAGGTGGAAATTATCTCAGAGTATATTAAGAATGGTCGACGTGGTGACCTACGCGAATAAATCACAAGGTCTCTTTGAAGACCTCATCCACAACGAATACGATGTCCCCGTGCGTGTCCTCGGGTGGGGCACTCCATGGAATGGGTTCTTAGACAAGTACAAGGGTATGGTGGAGTATCTCAATGAGAAAGATGACGATGACATCGTAGTTTTCTTAGACGGTTTTGATACACGCATTAATAAACACCCAAAAGACATTGAACACATTTTTAAATCGCTCGACTGTGGAATGCTCGTCTCGAAGGACCCCGAACCACTCGGTGGCTACATTACACGAAAAGTTTTCGAAACGTGTAGCGGTGATGCAGTGGCAAACTCTGGATTGTACATGGGCTATGTGAAATACGTGCGCAAAGTTCTCGAAGATGCACTCTCCATGAGCTGCGAAGATGACCAGAGAAATTTGAATCAACTGTGTGGAAAGTATGATTTCATCAAAGTCGATGAGGACATGCTCGTGTTTGAAAACATCGCCCCACTCACGATGAATAAAAAATCGAATGCCATATTTGTGTCTTATCCCGCGACGCTGAGTGTACAACGAATCATGCGTTCAATGCAAGAATATGCGCAATTTTTCAGGTGGCAGTTTATCATTGCCATGGCAGTCCTCTTAGTTGTTTTACCATCAAACTATAAGTGGTTGCCATTGTACATGGGCATCGTCGGTGTTTTATTTTATGCCCTCAAGGCTGACAAAACGTGTGTGTAGAAAAAAATATCCATTCAGTACAAGAGACCGATGAGTGTTGAAATCGTCACTTATGCGAACAAATCATTTGGGTTGTTTGAAGAACTCATTCACAACACATTCGACGTCCCAGTGAAGGTTCTAGGATGGGGAAAAAAGTGGAATGGGTATTCTGACAAATCAAAAGGTCTTCTCGAGTATATTCGTGAAGCAAAAAATGATGACGACCTCATCATCTTCATAGATGGTTTTGATTCTAAAATAAATAAAACCATCGAAAATGTCAAAGACATTTTTGATAGTTACGATTGCAAAGTTTTATTTTCCAAAGATCCCGAATCATTCTCAAAACTCGTGACGCGAACAATTTTTCCGACGTGTGGCAATGCCGTCGCGAACGCGGGCATGTACGGGGGGTACGTGAAGTATTTGAAAATAATTCTCACCGATGAACTTAATCGAACGTGTCAAGATGATCAAGTAAATTTTAATACAATGTGCAACCAATATGACTTTATCAAGGTTGATGAAGAACAGCGTTTGTTTGAAAACATCGCGACGACGAATCATGGGAAAGACTCGGACGCGGTCTTTGTGTCCTACCCCGCAACGCTCGGTTTGAATCGAGCCTATCGCTCACTCACCGAATATCTTCAATATCTGTACGTATACATAGCACTGACACTGTTTATCGTCTCAATTGCGTTTGGCACCGCTTATATAGGTGTTGGGACTTTGATTGCACTCACCATTTTTTACATACTCAAAGCAGACAAGTCATGCACACGTATGACATAAAGCGATGGTGTCTCAATAATATTTAAAGTTTATGAACTTTTATAATACACAACTCAAACCATGAACATCGGCATCATTACCCCTGGTAAAATTTCCCCCGGCGTGAACACGTGCATCGCCGAAATCGCACTCCGGGAGAAACAACAACGCAACACAGTGTTCGGTATCGTCGAAGGATGGCGAGGGCTCAACCATGGTTTTATGGATGAAATCTTAGCACACAACACCGCGAATCAACCTGGGTCTATTCTTCAGACGTCCCGCGAACCGCTAAACTTGAAGCTGGCCAAGAAACACTTGTTGAACTTGGACAGACTGTATTGCATCGGTGACATGGACGTGCACGAAGAGGCGCGAAACATCTACCTCGACGACACTATTCCGACGAACCTCGTCGGTATCACTGGATTTGGTATGCACTCCCGGGTGGAGGAAGTCTCTCGACACATTCAGCAGTGTCACGTCCTCGCGAAGAGCATACACGGCGTGATTTTTCTCGAAATAGAAGAAAAGTTTGGAAATCTCGTCCGCTACGCCACGATTGGCGACCCGCACGCCGACGTGGTCATCACCCCAGAGAGTCTCGAAGACTACCTGTTTGACGTGCAACACAATTTCGCAATGAATGGGTACTGCGTCGTCGTCGTGAACAGTTGCTGCGACTATCGACACATCCTGCGCGCACTCGAGGTGTTCGACGTCCAGACACAAGTCGTTCGTCCATGTGGTACGATAGATGCGACCACCCCGTGCGTGTACGACAACGTGTTGTGCGCGCGCATGTCTCGCGAAGTCGCCGAACACGCCAAGACGCGACACAACTTTGTGTGCGACGCTGGAAAGATGCACTCCTACGCTTTTTATCCACCAATTAATCTCTCAGTAGAATTTAATGTTGTATAAATATATATGTCTCTTCAGGATAATACAACTCTGGCCGCACTGGCTGCTCTTGCAATCGCGGGTGTGGTCACACATGATGGCGTTGATTACCTTGGTAAAACTGAAGACTTTGTCAACGGACCCCTCATCTACGGAATCATCATCCTCTTCCACAGCGTGTTCGGTGCCACCGGCATCACCGAAAAACCCGCCATTATTGAAAAAATGACGAGCCTCACGGTGTCCAAGTTTTTCATTCTTCTCCTTTTGGCGTTCGCCGCCGTCCGCGACTTCGAAGACACCATTCTCCTCGTGGTGTTGTTCCTGGCCACGACGCAGCTTCTTAGAAATAAAGAAGAACGCAAAAGACACCCCTATATTTTGGCTTAAAGAAATGACGTGTTATATTATTGTATCCACCCATAGCTCAGTTGGCAAGAGCAACTGACTGTAGTCTTACGACTAAAACACCACACGGTCATCAGTGGGTCCCTGGTTCAAATCCGGGTGGGTGGAATACACTCCCACGTAACTCAGTTGGTTTCAGAGTGCGACGCTGTTAACGTCGAAGTCGTAGGTTCGAATCCTGCCGTGGGAGACCGCTCTTTTTACATACTTTTATTCTGTGTATGTAAAAAGTGCGATGTTTAAGAGCTTTTTAAGATTTATCGCTGGTATTGAAGATGTGCCATCACCACCCACACCTCTCCGAATGTGCACGGATACCATGTTCATCGATGCACTGAATGACGCCGGTGAACTCGTGGTTTTGGAGGCGCCTGCACCCATCAGAAGCGATTTACATCAAGGATTAACGTCGCCCGTCGTGCGAAACCATACTTTTTTACGCTATGATACAAGGCGTGATCAAACATGAACTCCTCACCCAGTTTGTGTACGTGACGTCCGCGACGCGTGAACAACGTGCAATCGCCATCACCCTCGAGGGTCAAGTGATATCTCAATTGTAAGTTACTCTCCGCCCTGTGTGGTGGAATCACGAGGGGTCCGTCGATGACTGCGATGACCCCAGTGTCTTTATCCACCGATGGGATGTTGTCCACTATAGATTGTATAAATGGAAAGTCTCCGACTTTGTAATAATAATAGTTGTCGTTTTTGGGAAACCATGGGTCCAGGTCATGAAAGTAGTGTTTCTGGAGTGTAGGGGCTCTTTTAAAAAACTCTTTTCGTATTTTACCAAAGTTGTACGTAATATCCCATAGCTCAAAAGGGTAGTACGAACTCTTTCCATAGAACAGGTCCACGAGGGTGTTGCGCATGCCCACCAATGGGCGCCACGGGTTTTGAAAGTACAACTTGTCCATGGGTGCTTTACAAAAGTCCCAGGCCACGAGGGCCACTGGCACGCTCGCGAGCCACAACATATTTTCTCTGTACATATTAAAAATGCCCGGATACAAGCGTTCCATGTATACCGCCCCTGAACCGACGGAGGAGACTCCTGACCTCAGTGCGCGCTTTTTCATGCCATCCATGGAAGAGCTCGCCATGGTGGCTATCGTCCTCGCTCTGTTCTTCTTGCGCAAGCAGTTGAACACGTTGGCGTACACCGCCGCCCTGGTGGCCCTCATCGGTCTCTACATGTACAAGCGCATGCAAAAAGTTGAAAAGTACTGCGCCAAGTGCATGATGTAAATTAAAAATATTCGATACAAGTACAATGGAGGTTCGACTCATCAAGTCTCCCAGTCCTAAACATAAGTTTAGAGTCATCTTTAGCACTGGAAGGTACGTGGACTTTGGTGGGAAGGGGTACTCAGACTTCACCTTGCACAAGACACCCGAAAGGATGCGTCTCTACGTTCAACGTCACGGCGGAAAGATTCCAAAGAGTTTCTGGACGTCGACGAACATTCAACGGGACATGCTCACCGTCGGTGAAAGTCGTAAAGAGGTGTGGACCGCGGCCGGTGTGGGCACGGCTGGATTCTGGTCTCGTTGGTTGCTCTGGTCATACCCATCCCTCGACGATGCGAAAAGGTTTATATCTAAAAAGTTTAAAATAAAGTTTAGGCACGCTTAAATACCAATGACCTGGCGTGCGGCAACTCTCGAAGAATTGCAAAACATAGTCAGAGATGTCATTCTCCCTGAACTCGTCCAGTTGAGGGAGGAAGTCCACTACTTGCGTAAACACACGTGGCCGTACGTGCAAGCCATGAAAGAGGGAGGTGTACCACTCGCGGATATCGAAGCCAAGAGGGAATTCTTTAGCAACCTGTACGATCAGGATGTTAAAGAACTCTTAGGTCTTAAGACACGCTACGGAAAGAGCACGGGCCTCGCGGCGTTAGAATACGATAGAATTAGAAAAAATCATCCGTGCGATACATCTTGACGTTATATGTACCACTTTTACCCAAGACTTCCACACTCTCTTCGCCGTAAAACTCTGGACATCCAATGTCTTCCGTGCACTCGCGCCCATCGTGGGTCACGGGCACGGGGTACATCTGTTCACCCGTCGTCGTCGTGTAGTAGTTGTATCGGTCTCTGTATCCCGAAGCCTCCTTGCCGTACAGGGGGAGGGTTTCGTTGGATGCATTCACGAGGAGACCCATGTGTTGCATGTACCCCGGTTTGTATTTTTTGATGGGTGGCCCTCTGTACTCCGGCGCTCCCACGCGCACTTGGACCGGGACCTCCACGGGGACCTCCACCGGCACCTCCACCGGCACCTCCACGGTGCGCGGGTTGTACCACCACGTGTACGCCAAGGCGATGACCAACACGATGATGGTCGTCCACATGACCCGTGTTTTATTTTTATTCTTCATGTATACTATATGGTGGAGAAAAGAAAGTCGCCAACGAGACAAGAAATGAGAAACCAACAAGCCGTGCGCGTCGCACTGGAAGAACATCGCGCCAAAAAGCGGAGACTCGCGAATGCGAAAGCCAGTGCGGAGAGACGCGCAATCATGGGTCAAATTAACACCTTTGGCACCATGGGTGGGGGTGAAGCACAAATCCGTGGGCGCATCGTCGAAGCCAAGTACCAGCGCATGGTCGCAAAGGTGATGCGTCAAGCCACGTACACGCCGACCGATTTTAAACAGTTGGGGAAGATTGTTCGCGCGCGTTTAAACAGGCGGTGGAACGAAGTCGAGCGTCTCATCACCGAGTGGGAAACCATGGTGAAGCGTCGTGTGTGTCGTCTGAAGAAGAAGAACATGCAAAACATCGCCACGAATTTGAACATCGTCACGAACAGAAAGAAAGGGGCACAGCTCTGTCAAGAAATTAAAAATAAAATCTAGGGTTATGTTACAATGGGTGGACTCGGAGACCTCCGCAAACAAATGCGACAAGATGCGTACGAGGACATGGTCAGGGACCTCGGACGTTCTCGAACCTTGGGAACCTATCAGTACAAGTTGGCTGGATACAAAGATAAAAATGCACAAAACTATTTCAAGGCGGTCATCGACTCGAAGACTTTTTTGATGAACCGCATTCAGAAAAGGTACAACAAGCTCACGAATGCACAAAAAGTAGTCGCGAACAAATACATCGGGTCCACGAAGGAGACCTCGTCCCCGGTGAAGCTTTTCAATACGCTCGCAAAGATGAAGCGATTTGACTCCAACCAATCGTGGAGATTCAAGTAGAGGTGAATCTGAATTTATCAAAGATGTGCACCGAGGTGCGGAAATTAAAATAGGCAATCATACACATCGCATCACCAATATCGTGTTTCCTATCGTAGGGTATCCCACCCTCGATGTATTTTTCCGCGATACTGGTGGTTCGTTCTTTCCTTTCCTCATACGTGAGATGCCTGATGCCAAAGTGTGCGTGCAAAGACACTGGGTTTATAAGCATGGCTTTGTCGCGAAACATGTAATGCAGTAGGACCTCTATGTTTTGAAACCCCCCCGGTGGTTGGCGCTCGATGAGAATGTGCTCAGCCTCGTCGAACCAGTGGCGATGGTCGTTCACCATCAATGGCACTAAGTCTACGATGTCATTGCTGTGAATGTATTTGTAATCCGCGAGACTTACCTTTTTCACGAACACCGGGTGCACGCCCTCGGCGAAGACCAGTCCCATGTTAAAGTAACCGATGTCGATGGCGAGGACCTTCTTGGGCATACATGTAAAAGGTTAAATTCCCTTTAAACGTAGCAGACGCATCTCTATGAACGGAGTGCGGACAGGAGCAACGCACGGAATGGTTTGAACAAATTGTTTTCCAAGACACGCAGGAAGTACGCCCTGTCCTGATTGCTGAGGGTGTAATTGTTTTCGGCAACCACCGACAAGGCGGCGCGCACGGGTGTTAAGAGTATTGGCGCATTTTTAAAAGTTATCAACAATTGCACGAGTCTGACTAGTTTTTGGACATCTGTGGCAGAGAGTTCATAGAGATGTTTTGGTCGAGTGCCCTGTTCAAACTCTTTGAGAAATGTATAGTAATTTGAAAAATATTTATCAACAATTTGTGCGTAGGTGAAGTGATACGGTTTGATGTCGCCCATCATGTGCTTTAACTGGAGCTGCGCGTACTCCTCTTTACCGAACACTTTCGTGAGAAACTTTCTTTCTTTATGGAACTGGGTAAAGTTGAGATTTTCCACGCGCTTGTTGTAGTTTCTGATGAGGTTCGGGTGCGTCGAGACCCCAGTGAGTGGGCTTCGATGGATTGTTTTATTTTTGAACGTCTTGTTGAGGTACTCCCTACTGTACACGTGGCGCACCTTTGCATTCTTATTAATCATGGCATCGCTCAAAAGGTACACGGGGTCTTTGATGTCTTTCACCAACGCGCTATTCACGGATGCGTAATTCGGTGTGTTGTTTAAAAAATTTTGAAACTTTTTGGCGTACCGTTTCGCCCGCTCTTCGGCGTTTGCTTGGTTTTTCAGACGCTTTTCTTGGAGCATGCGTTGACGCTTGGTCTCCGGACTCATGACGAATGGGTCATCCTCCAACCTATTCGGTGTGGGACTTCTGTAAGGCGAACCCGTTCTGTTTGTGCGCAGTCGACGAGGGGGCATATATTAATCTTAGAATATATTAATGAGCCGTGACGACGCCATAAAAAACATAGCACTCTTCGGGGAATATTTAGTGCTTCTTCATTCCATATTTCGCAAGAATCTTCTTTAGGTCATCCTGTACAATCTGGAACCGCTCCAACCTGAACTGCGCAAACATCCACAGGAAGAATAGCAATGATTTTAATAAATTGTTCGCCGCGGTGTCATCCATTTTGTACACCGGGGACACCAGGCGATGGAAAAACGTTTCATCCTTGTTCTTACCAGTCACGTACGTCTCCAACTGCGTCATGGCACACGTGTCGTCGTTCACGCTCCAGTGGTAAAATATGAATGGTATGAGTAAACTGTACGTATTTAACAATCGTTCATTATTCATGAATGGGATGATGATCAAGAACAGCAGGAACACCGCGTGAAGTGCGAAAATTATGTTCATGTATTCTAAGTACTAAAATGGAGGAAGATAAAAAAATTCCCAAAAAATGGTGTGAACAACAAGAAGTGATTCTCAAGTCCTGGGGTGAAGCTGCGGCGTGCTACCGCTGGATGCACTATCAAGCGTTTCTGAAATATAGAAAATCCAACATGCGTTATACTCTGCCCGTCATCGTGCTCTCCACCATCACCGGCACGGCGAACTTTGCCCAGGAACAATTTCCACTCGCGTTTAAACCCTATGTGCCCCCAACCATAGGTGGCCTGAACCTGATCGCTGGTCTCGTCGCGACGATCAGTCAATTCTTAAAGATTTCCGAACTCATGGAGGGACACCGGGTGGCGGCCATGGCGTTTGGAAAGTTCTCTCGCGTCGTGCGCCTGCAGTTAAGCATGCCCCTGGAAGACAGAGATAAGAATGGCGCGGACTTGGTCGAGATGTGCAAGTCCGAGTACGACACACTCATCGAACAGAGCCCCGCCATTCCTGGGGACATTCTCAAACATTTCGAATACAATTTCCCATCGGATCAAGACATCACGCGTCCTGAAATCTTGCACATCGAACCTATTCAAAAGTTTTTAAAGTATCTTCCAACTGGGGATACAAGTCGCCAGGAACTCATGGAAAACCTGGTCGCGCTTGGGAAAGGACAGATGCCCACGAAGGCGTTCTTTACGAACATGGTCGATGAAGTCGAAAGCCGACAGAGTGAGAGTGGAAGCGACTCCGACCTCGAAGAGGTCGTCAGCGAACCATCACCAGATACACAAGAAGAGCCAATATAATTACATTAAAAATTCCAACTGCGCATAGGTACGGGAACATTTTCTTTTTTAAAGGGGTCATTACTTTTTCTTCTAGGACTTCAATAGCCTGGTCAGTGAGATCTTTACTCTCATCAGACATGGATAAGTATATTAAAATCACTCCACAAAAAAAGAAACCTCCCGATGACACAAATATTCATGTCGACCGCATCGCCCACCTGCGACAATGTCTCGCCGAGAACAAAAACGTGTTCATCTACGGGCCGTGTGGCACGGGGAAGACGTACATACGAGAGCACGTCATGGACGTCAGCAATAGCATCGAACTGAGTGTCGACCTGCTACGGTCGAAGAGCATCTTTTCGGAACTCATTAAAAATTCCGACAAGCATCTGTTCATCGAAGACTATGAACCCGACTCTCTTGTTCTCAAAAGTGCCATAGAGCGGGTCTCGGACGGATACCGCATCACGGATGGGTCTCTGGTGGTCGTGTCCATGCACATGTGTATGTACCCCAATTTTGAAATGTTGTCCGTGCCTCGACACACCCCGGAAGAGATGATACCCCTTGACAGGGCCAGGTACAACCAAGAGTCCGCACTGCGGTCTCGTGGGAACATTCGAGATTACTTTCACTATCTCGATGGGTGCGATGACAAGGATGTGTTTGAATCGCCAAAGGATATCATCACGCGTTTGCTCTGTGAACCGGACTACGCCTTCACGGCGAGTAGAATTTCAGAACACGGACACATGTGGAGCATTTTCCAAGAAAACTATCTGGACGCCAAAGATGCCGACCACTGGCGCATCGCCAATTCTTTCTCCGACGCCGACATCGTGGACACGGCCATTTACAGCGCCGACTGTGACTGGAACCACATGCCCTATTTCGCAAACCTAGCCATGCATCTCCCACGCGCACACATGCGCACGCCACTACAGAAGGACACCATTCGTCCAGGGGCGTGTTGGACGAAACATGGAAACTATAAGATGCGCATGAGAAAACTAAAAGATATAAAATTAAGAAATTCACAGATTTCTATACAGGCTCTCGGTGTATTACAAAAATATGCGGGATTTGGATACGTCGATAAACTTTTGTGCTACAATTTAACACCACAAGATTTCGATACCATCAATCATCTGTGCATCACAAGTAAATTAAAAGCACGAGACGTCAATTCAATCAAGAAGAAACTGAAGCAGTACCATGGCGACTGAAGACACTAGTGAAGATGAACTCGAATGCGTAAAGGTGGTCGGGAACGAAATCTTTTATTACGGAGACATCACCCCGGAGAACATCTTAGACTTTACAGAAAAGTTTCGTAAGTTGGAGTCGAATCTTTTGAAGATGAGCGCCGACCTCGTGGGGTACGTGCCCACCATACGCATCAACATCATGAGCGATGGCGGAGATCTGTTCTCCGGATTCACCGCCATGAATATTCTTCAAAAGAGCCGGGTCCACGTGGTGACCGTCGCCCTCGGCGCGTGCTGTTCCGCAGCGACGTTCATGCTCTTGGGCGGTAAGGAACGTAAGATTGGCCGAAACGCACACATCCTCATCCACCAATTGTCCACCGGGTCATTCTGGGGGAAGTTTGAAGAGATGAAGGATGAGATGCGCACCTGTGCAAAGTTTATGGGTATGATTAAAAATACCTACATGACGCACACGAAGATTCCAGACCGAAAGCTGAAAAAACTTTTAAAGAGAGACATCTATCTCGAACCCGAGGAGTGCATCAAGTATGCCATCGTCGACGATTACGACTGACGTCCACATAGCGTTTGTACATCAGAAGTACGGCGAGTATTATAATAATAATTGAAATCGTATTCAAATTCATAGTTGGCCCATCGTTGACGGGTGTCAGACGCTCCATGCGTTGGTAATCAACCACTGGAGGTGTCATGTACTACTATTCCCCGTCAAAAAATATTTCCTCCCCCGTCTGCGACCAGTGTGGCCACAGTGCCTTGAATCGAGACACGAGGTGTGGCTCTGGCTCCGTGTCCGCCACGTTCAAGAATATCGTCCCTTGACGCCCCTCGTTTTCTGTGAGGTGGTAGCGCCCTGCCGGGAGGTGGAACACATCGCCGGGCTTTGTGTGTCGGACCTCGTATGGGATACCCTCCACAGTGAGTGCCTGCACCAGTGCTCGCCAACCCTTGCCACTGTTGGTTTCCAAAAACGTACGTTCCAGCTCGCCCTCGTAGGGGAGGTCAAAGAGTACCCACACCTTTTTGCCGTGCAACATGTGCACCCACTGTGCGACGCAATCGAAGTGAGGTTGATATTTCCATGGGGACGTCTGCACTTTGAGGGTGTACGCACCAGGTTTGCCACCGGCGACAGGACGGGCGTAGTCCACCAAGGGCCCTTCCGTCAGTTTTAACATACACGTATTCGAAGCGTCTCGGTACTGGTTGTTAAATATTTCAGAATAACGAATGTGCTGCGGTGTGCACACGTAGTGTCGTTCACCAGCAGTTTCGTGAAGATTGAAGAATTTCACAGGTCCTTCCATGTCTGAAAACTTTTTTTTGAAACTGTACCAACTGTACCTGTGTGGACGACACACGAGGAACCACGCGCTAATGATGAGGACCAGGAGCAGGACCAGCATACCTATTTTTAGTATGCTTTTTTTTTCTCACCATTTTATAAGATGTCCAGCGATGAAGATCTTACACTCATTCTGTTGTTAGTGATGGGTGGGGCGTCCGCTGTGGCCACACTGGCGGGTGGGTTTTTCGGGACGCGAGAAACACAGTGTCGGGCCTCCTTCACCCCCTGGACCACGTGCACAGACGAGTGCGACACGGAACCCACACGAAGTCGGAAGTACGTCATAGAGAGTGGTGCCGAAGCGTGTCCTTTCATAGATGGGTACACAGAAACAGAATCGTGTGGTCCAGTGACTCCGTGTTGTGAAGTTGAAAGAGATTGGGCACCAGAGGGTACGTGTAGCACCATCGGCCTGCAGAAGTTTACTCGGACACTACGAGAACGTCAGACGGGGGCGTGTAAAGATTTTCCAAAAGAAAACTTCGTCCCGTGCTGTTTCGAAAAAGGTGACTGGGTCCTGGATGGTTCGTGCGGTGAACACACCTCTGGAAAGCAGAGATACAAACAAACAACCACTGGGTGTCCGGTTGACAAAGAGTACAAGTACGAGGATTGTGCCCCGTGCGTGGGTGCGTGGAGTAACGAGATTCCAGGTGCGTGTCCCAGTCCCACGGATTGTGGATTCGGTGGGGAGACGTTCACGAAGACATGGAATGTGATTACGGAGAAGATTGGTACGGGGACGTGCCCATACGCCAGTGGACACGTAGAAACTCTTGTATGTGACTCCACAGACCCATGCCCTTGCCCAGGAGGGTTTGGTGACTTCCCCCCATGTCCCACAGAGTGTGGTCAGCCACAAACCACGGTGTATAGGTTCTGGCAACCTGGATCCATGGATGGTGGGAAGAACTACCAGTCGTGTCCCACGAGTGAGTCTGATACGTGTCTAGCCACCCCCTCGTGTTGTTCACGCACGGAGTGGACCCCATCTGGGCAGTGCACAACGGAAGGGCAGAAGCAGGTGCGCACCGTCAAAGATTGTACAGAAGACACCGACACGATGCGTTTCTTGCCGTGCTGTGAGTATACCCCTTGGACTCCATCGGGGCAGTGCACGGCGGAAGGCATCCAGAAACAGCTCAGAGAGAAAGGGGATTTAGATGAACAAGTGGAGTGTGCCGAGGAGGAGATGCTCGTTTTAGAACAAGACGTCCCATGTTGTGGATACACCGAATGGACCCCTTCGGGGCAGTGTACATCTGACCAACAGAAACAGGTGCGCGCGGTGGGTACTACCGTACCAGGGTGTGCCCCCGAAGAAACTACGGAACTGGAAAAGTTTATGGAGTGCTGTGGCTACAGCGAGTGGGAGCCTTCAGGGGCGTGCACAGTGACGCCCGACGGCACCGATGCGGCACAGTCTCGAATTCGAACGATCATCGCGTCGAGCACGGAAAGTCCGTGTGCACCGGAAGAGACCTCGGAGGAACTCACCGGAGCAGACCCGTGCTGCGCCATGGATGAGGACTGGGCGACGGTGGGTGTGTGCACTGATGGCGTGCAGCAGTACACAAAAAACCCGGTGGGAACGACGTGTCAGGAAGGAGACGGTGTCAAAACGGAGGTGTGTGCCCCGTGCGAAGGGGATTGGGAACCAGTGTGCCCCTCTGGCTGTGGCTACGAAGGTGGTAGTTTGGAACAAACCTGGGTGACCACGAACCCAGCCATCGGGACTGGCACGTGTCCATCGGGAACGACGACGACGCAGTGTCCGGCGACGGATGCGTGTCCGACCGGTTCTTCGCCTCTTGGTGGCGTATTGGCAGGTATTGGTGGTGCAGCTGCTGCCTTCTGTTCAATATACCCGGACAAGTGTCTTGCGGGGTCGCCACCAGCCACGGGTGAGGACGCACAAAATCTCTTAGACGATGTTGACATAAACTGTATCGGATACTGGGACGCGTACGGAGAAGGATTTCCAGAATGTCAATCGTGTGGTACCGACGCAGCGACCTACACGTCCACGTACAAACACTACATTAAACAAAAGGGAGGTGGTGCACACTGTCCGTATCACGATGGGTATGCCAAGACACAGACGTGCCCGGCCACGAACCCGTGTGCGTGTCCCGGAAGCTGGGACGAAGAGACGTTGGAATGTGCAACGACGTGTGGAACACCCGCCACGACGCTCTCCCGCACCTGGAATACGGGTGCGAAAAATCCATTTTTGGAGTACGCCCCGTGTCCTACCACGGACACTAAAGATTGCGACCAAGTGGCACCGTGTTGCGAGTACACCGAATGGGCACCTTTGGTGACAGTTGGTGCCTGTTCGGTCGACGGAAAAATCAATGTCTCAAGAAGCAAAACAAGTGAACCATGCGTCGAGGACCCATTGGCTGATAACAGCCTCAATAAAGACGTCCCGTGCCAGAATTGTGTTGGGTCTTGGTCTGATGAGTTCCCACCGTGTCCAACAGAGTGTGGTTCGCCAGCTACAACCGTGTACAAAACATGGACGACCACAACTCCCACAGACCCCAATGGCTACGGTGCGGCGTGTCCGACAGATGCCGACCGCCCGAGCAAGTACTGTCTAGCGACGAACCCGTGTGCGACCGACTGTGAAGGTGGCGGGTGGGACAAAGAGTTTCCAAGCTGCCCCACGGAGTGTGGTAAGCCTGCGGTGACATACACACGAAACTGGGTCGGTGCGAAGGAGGCTACGAATGGAGGAACGGCGTGTCCAACCACCGACACGAAAACCTGTCCAGCGACGAACCCTTGTCCGACCGACTGTGAAGGTGGCGGGTGGAACAACTACGCACAAGGGTTTCCAAGCTGCCCCACGGCGTGTGATACACCTGCGGTCACATACACACGAAACTGGGTCGGTGCGAAGGAGGCTACGAATGGAGGAAAGGCGTGTCCAACCACCGAGACGAAAACCTGTCTAGCGACGAGTGACTGCCCTCCGTGTACGTATACATCGTGGAAAAATCAAGGTACTTGCAGCACCAGTGGTACACAGATACAGTACCGGTCGAAAACAAATGCTCCGTGCAGATACAATCCCGAAAACCCGGACACGCGAACCGTAAACTGTTCACCATGTCAGTATGGGTGGAAATTTAGTCACTACTCAAACAGTAATGACAACCCGAGAAGAGTGTGTGATAGCCTTGGGAGGCAAAAATGTTATTGTACCAGATATAAAAACTCTGTGTGGGGTGTCACGACGCCCGCGGTGAACACATCGTGTCCCCCACAATTAGTAACGGATGGCACCATGCGAGAAAAATACGGGGAGTGGGAAGGGTGCAGTGCTTGTTCCCCTTGTCCTCGACCTAGACATAATCAAGCTGGTGGCGCCCTACGTTAATATTTAGCATTTCTCTTGTACCACACTTTCCAAATCTTTGAAAATATTCTTGTTAGATGTACATGTTCTTCACCCAGGTATTCGTTAACCATTATGTGATTACCTTCGGCCTCCACCGCGTGGTACCGACCGGCTTTCACATATAGGGAATCCCCTGGTTTCGTGACGACGACTTCGTAGGGCACACCCATGGTCGTGAGATGTGCTCGAAGTTCTTTGAGAGACATGTAGAGCACGTCTTCTACAAACTGTTTTTCGTCTTCGAAACTTTTAAATTTAATATCAAACAAAACCCATGTCTTTTTGCCCTCAATGATGTGGCACATTTGGTCATAACAATCGAAATGTGCGTGGTATCGCCACGGACCTCTTTGAAAACGCGCGTGCATCGGTATTGTGTGCGTTTGTTGCACACATCTCGAACTGAAATCCTCCCAGAATGACGCAAACTCCACCTCCGTTTCTTTCAATTTTAACATAGAGCTTTTTAGATTTTTGTTAAAAAAGAACTCATCGCTCTTCATTTGTGTCAGTGTGTGTTTGTAATCAGATTCACCGATGCGTGTATCGTAGTCGTAGACCGCGACTTCCAAGTCTTTGCCCTTGAAGTGTTTCTCGTACGTCTTTGTCCATGGTGTCGACTTTAACAACAAAAATAAGAGCAGTGTTATCAGCAACAGCCACCACATTACATTTTATTGATATTTTAATTTCTTAGATATAGTAAGTGACATGCTGGTGTATGTTTTAATTGTCCTTTGTGTACTCGTTGTTTTCATGTACACTAATTCTCTCGAATCAAAAAACATGGCAGCCATCCGAGAAGTTTATGAAGATGTGAACTTTCATGAAGGCATGCTCAGTGATACACATCGCGTGGGCACGTATAAGACTGCGCTCACACAAAATCCATCGATGATGAAAGGTGCGACGGTGTTGGACGTCGGATGCGGTACTGGTATTCTGAGCGCGTTTGCCGTCCAAGGCGGTGCATCGAAAGTGGTCGGGGTAGACTTGGTTTCTGTGCCCAAATGCGAAGGTGTTGATGACGTGCATTTCGTCACGGGCAAACCCATTCAGAAAGCAAAATTACCCATTAAACAGTACGACGTCGTCGTTTCGGAGTGGATGGGAACTGCGATGTATGAAGAAAATAGCATAGACATGTTTTTATACGCTCGAGACAAATATTTAAAACCAGGTGGTGCTTTATTGCCTGATATGGGCTCAATATATGTATGTGGATTTAAAAGTGATACGAATGGATTCAATGGATATAAGACACTAGAATATGTAGAACCCCAAAACATAGTCACAGACGATTACGTCATACACACCATGGACTTTACGACGGTAAAACTCAGAGACACGTTTAAAATTTCATCTGATATCAAGTTTGATTCTGATGTACTCGTTGACGGACTCGTCGTTTGGTTCGACGCCATGTTCACCCAGAGATTCTGTAAAGAACAACCATGCGTTCTTGACACGAAAAGAAAGACTAGCTGGTTTCACACCGTACTCAGGTTCAATACACCGCGCAAAGCTTCCGATATTCACGAAATAAAATTCATTCGACAAGAAGTGATAAATTACACGTTTTCAGTAGACGGTGAAGAATTTAAAGAAGGGGGGTGGAATATTGATTGGTTCGAGGAATCAAAAAAACTGTCGTTCACGACTTAAATAAAAGACGCGTTTTTCATGTAAACATGAACCTTCGCGTGAAGTGCCTCCGTCCAAATGTTTGCCTTCCTCGTCGCGGTTCAGATGGTGCTGTCGGTTACGATGTATGCAGCGATGAAAGTCTTATTCTTTTACCTGGCCGTCGCGCACTTGTCGGGACCGGGCTCGCACTCGTTTTGCCAGTAGGCACGTACGGTCGAGTGGCGCCTAGATCTGGACTCGCGGTGAAGCACGGTATCCACGTGGGTGCTGGTGTCATCGACCCGGACTACACCGGTGAGCTTAGAATTCTTCTCTTCAACCACGGAGAGGACGCGTTTGAAGTGAAGAGAGGGGACCGGGTGGCGCAGCTCATTCTCGAAAAGTGTGAGACGCCCGAGGTCGAGGAGGTGATGGGCACCCTTGAAGAGACCGACCGCGGTGTCGGTGGATTTGGTTCCACGGGTGTTTAAACGTACCACAAGTCTTCGGCGATGGGCATGAACAACACACCTTGGCGCATGGTCATAAATAGTTTCGCCTGATGCACCGTAGGATATGTAAAGAGAAGCCACCGATTCCAGTACTCGGCGCTGTACATGTCATCCCAATCTTCCGTACGACTTTTTGACACGTGTAGCATTTCCCTATGAATTTCGGCGACGTCTTTCTCCGCGCGCGCCTTCCGAGACATCACCGCACCGTGTCTCAGAAGATGTGCCCGCACGATTCGCGGATTGCCGTGGTCCGTGTAATCTTTTTCGTTTTTAGCACCAAAGTCGACGAAGCGATGATTCGGTAGCGACACCCGGTATTTGTGTGCCACGGATGGACTGGGTTTCAACACCACGTGCATGACGCTTTTATTTAAAGTTTTTAGTTTTTTTATATATAAATGGCGCAACAGCGAGATGTCCTGGATCATGGATTTGTTCGTCTCGTGGACCACATGCCTCAAAAAGACCTCGACGCCGCGATCGTCCAATCTGCGCGAGTCTCGTATGGAGATGGGACTAAAACAACACGAGGAGACCGAGGACTTATACGATATCTACTTCGACACTGGCACACCACACCCTTTGAAATGGTGGAATTTAAATTTCACATCAAGATGCCCATTTATATCGCCCGGCAGCACATGCGTCACAGAACCGCCAGCATCAATGAACTTTCCGCCCGCTACTCCGTCGTTCCGGAGGAGTTCTACGAACCCGACGTTTTACGGGGGCAATCTGAAGTGAATCACCAAGGGTCCGAGGGTGTCGTGGAGCTCACGGATGAACAGCGTCAGCGAGTGTCTCGTCAGATGCGCGATTCTTTCGACGTGTACGGGAACCTGTTAGACGTCGGGTGTTGTCGCGAGCAAGCGCGCGGTCTCCTTCCACAGAGCACGTACACGGAGTTTTACTGGAAGATAAACTTGCACAACCTGCTTCACTACCTCCAACTGCGCATGGAACCCGGGGCACAGAAGGAAATTCGCGACTACGCCAACGCCATCTACGAGCTCGTTGAGCCTTTGGTGCCCATCACCATGGAAGCTTTTAAAGATTTCCGAGTAGACGGTATGTTCCTCACGGGTCCAGAGATTGAAGCACTTCGCACCGGAAAGGAGATCGCATCACCAGGGGAACGAAGAGAATTTGAAGAGAAGAAGAAAATTTTAGGCATGTAATGTATATGTGGATCTACATTTTCCTCATCCTCGCACTCGCCTCGAACTGGCTCGTGGGCTACTACTGCACCTCTCGACGTGGTCAGGACAGCGAAGGTAAGGTGCGAGACGTTGGTTTTGAAATTTTACCAAACCTGAGTCGCTATGAAATTCTTCACGACCTCACGGGTGTCATCCCAACACTGTTCTTATTGTACAATTGGTTCTCCGCCAATGGGTGGAGCGACGCGGTGAAGCATCGATACATGTTAACCTTAACCTTCATGTATGCCGCTCGAGCGATGACGAACATCGTCACACAGTTTCCGTCGGCCAAGCCGGGAGTGTGTGTCCCGAACCCGCCATTCAGTTTTTGCAACGATTACATGTTTTCGGGACATGCGACTTTTAACATCGTCACCTCTTACTTTGTCGGAAAGGCGTTGTACCCAGTGTACCCCATTTTAGGGTCTCTGATCACTATCGCTACTAGAGAACACTACAGCGTGGACGTGCTCGTGGCGTGGATCATATTCTTCGCCGTGCAGTGTCGAATTTAGGACACTCACTCACCCCACAGATAGCTGAGAGACTTCGAGTTGGACAATTTAACTTTACTGAGGAACCAGGTCCACATGTCTTTACCTTGTGTTGCGAAGATTTTTATCCGCAGTGTGCCACGTTTTTCCTTTGGTGACGAAGCTGTGCACGCGCGCGTACGCCCACGCTTGTGGGGATGCCCCGGGTCGGTGTCCCGTGCGCCACGCGGCGAGACCCCTGTTGTACACCGTTCGCAGTGTGCGTAGTGGCACCCCCGTCGCTTTTGCAATTTGGGACAATGTTCGAACATCGTCTCCATACATCCGTCTAAATTTTCTGGTGTATGAAGACGTTCTTTTGGGGAGGTTAGGTTGTGCATCCGTGGGAAACGGGGTGTACGTCTTTTTTAACATTTTCAGGTAGCGTCGTTCAACATCACGAAGGGTCTTCAGACCCCTGAAGTAGCGCACCGGGGCGTAGGTTTTTCCATACCGGGTGCGGAGTTGTCTCACCTTGTCTCGGATTTTGGTGTCGTCCATTCTACTTGTAAGTGACGATTTTTAAAAAAAAAGCCCCAGTGGGGTCACCACGAATGCGCACGTCAACCATGCAGATTCCAGAACTTTTTCAAAAACTCGCCGAGGCTTACGACCGTGAAGGGGACATCGGTCGAGCGGCTACATTTACGCGCGCTGCAGAAAACGTCGCACACCTGAAAGAAATCACGTGTGGTGCAGACATTGCGAACGTGCAAGGATGTGGTCGTTCCCTCGTGCGCATCGTGGACGAGTACATGCAGACTGGGCGATGCGACCGCCTCGAAGACATGGTGGACCCCATCGAAGCCAGAAAGGAGGAGCTCCGCAGTCTTCCGAAACCTAAAAATAAAGAAATGGCAAAAGCCTTTGTTCTCACCGACCATCCATATGTCAGGGAGAGAACAAAGGAGGCTAAGGATGTCATTAAATCCATGGACTGCCACCTTCGTGTCCTCGTGGCGCACCAACTCCGACGCGATGGGTACTTACCCACGGAGGTGTGCGACCAGTTGTGTGAATATTGTCAACTTCTTATCGATGAAACCTGCTCGGAAGAGTGTACCTGCGATGAAATGCGCGAACGCGCAGAAGCTGAAGCTATAGGATGTACGTTTTAATTAATTACCAAATGCAATACCACCCATACCATCCTTGATGCGAAGCACGTTCATGTTCACCCCGTACGCGCGCACGATCGCACCCGACGTCCCCGCCGCGTTCGGTGTGTCCAACTTGAGCGTGGCCGTATCGATGCGGCTGAAGTTCAAACTGCCCGTCATTTGGCTCTTGTTGAGTGTGAGTGCGAACGGCCAAGTGTACAACGGAAGCGTGTCCAAGAGGTCATCCGGGAGGGACGTCGTGTGCATCTCCGGAACCACGGTGTGGTGGAAAACGTTGGACGTCCCATCGAACAGGGGCGTGCCATTGATGTACAACGTGCTCGTCTTGAAACCGTAGTTGGCCGCCCAGTTAGCACCCGCGGTGTCCGAAGACACGACGTGCACGGCACGGCACGGGTGGTTGAAATAGGTCAAATCCACCTCCGTGTCCGTGACCGACATCGGTTGGTACTGCACTTGGTTGATGAGAATCTTGTGTTCGTTTTTCACGAAGAACTCGCGTTCTTGGGTGTCCACGAAACCGAACATGCCGTACACCTTCGGGGTTTCATTAGGGGTGAAACCCGCGCGGCACTTGATACGGATCTCGACCTGGTGGTTCGCCAGGGCGACCAACGGAAGGCACTTGGTCCAGTCTTCGCCGAAGAAGAACGGGATGAGGTAGTGTCCCGCGGAGGCAGAGGTCGGACCGGAGGCGTTCGGCTTCACGTCCGTGGTCGTGACGGCCATGGAGCTCTTGGAACCGTCCGGTCGGTAGAGCGCGTTGTGCACACCCTGGATGTAAAGCGAGTCGAGTCGGACGACTTCTTGCCCCCCGATCCAAAGGGAAAACTCCGACGGCTCCTTGTTGCTCGAGAAGAAACCCGAGGTGTTGTCGCCCGCGGCACCGATGCCATCGGCTTCGACCCACACGTAGGAGAGGAGATCACCCTTGCTGCGAATCGGGATGGTGACCTCATTATTCGACGCGAAGGTTCCGATATAGTCAAGACGTTCGGGCTTCACAGCGAAGTTCGTATAACGCTTGTAGTTTTGTCTAAAAAAACTCACTTCGGGGTTTGAGGTGGTGAAAGTGTCCTGGACACCTCGGCTGACCAATTCAATCAAAGCAGCTGTCATTTACTATATAAATTATATTAAAATTTTGAGGGATATTATTACACATGGTGGTATTTCAGGCCCTGACGTGGGAGGCTCGGGACTCCGAGGACGATGGGCACCTCATCAGCATCTTCGGCAAGACCGAGGATGGTCGGTCGGTGTGCGTCACCACGGAGTTCACCCCGTACTTTTACATCAAGTTGCCCGACGCCACGTCGCACACTGTGCGTGAGATTTACCACGCACTTGACAAGCGGTGTCCTGAGTGTCTCGTGGGCTACGGTTTAAAGAAGGCCAAAGATGTGTGGGGGTTTCAGAACAACGAGGAGTTTCCATTCATGCGCCTGGACTTTGTGAACCTCGAGATGCGACGATACATGGGAAATATTTTGAAATACCCTTTGAAACTGTCTCGAGGACCGACAAAGTTGCGGGTGTACGAAGCCAACCTCGACCCGGTGTTGCGTCTCATGCATCGGACTGGGATTCAGAGTACGGGATGGTTAGACACCGGGGACAAGTGTGTGCGGTCGTACCTGGCCAACGTGGACATCGACCTCTTCTGCAACGACTGGAAGACGCTCACACCTGTGAAGAGGGATGACATCGCCCCGTTCGTCGTGGCATCGGTGGACATCGAGTGTAACAGTTCCACTGGTAAATTTCCAGACGCCGACGTCAAAGATGATTGCTGTTTTCAGATCGCGTTCACTCTCTGCCACTTTGGGTCCGATGAACCTTACGAGGAGGTGTGTCTGTGCTACAAGAAGACCGACGGGGACAGGGTGCAGAGCTTTGACACGGAGAAAGAACTCCTAGAGGCGTTTCAAAAATATCTTCGTAAAGCCGACGTGGACATCATCACGGGGTGGAATATTTTTGGGTTTGACCTGGAGTACATCATGAAGCGAGCCATGGTGTGTCGATGCAACCCGGAGTTTTACAACTTGGGGAAATTCAAAGACACGCCGTGTGAGTTGCTCTACAAGAAACTTTCGTCGAGTGCCCTGGGGGATAACGAGTTGAAACTTTTGCCCATGAGTGGACGTTTTATTTTTGATTTGTTCCATGAAGTGAAAAGGGGGTACAAGTTGGACAGCTACAAGTTGAACAACGTGGCACAGCTCTATCTCGGGGACCAAAAGTTGGACATGCCACCGAGGGAGATTTTTGCCAGGTTTCAAGGTGGTGATGCGAAAAAGCTCGGTGAGGTGGCAGACTACTGCATCAAAGATACCCTACTACCACACAAGCTTCTTTCGAAGTTGTGCATCCTCGTGAACCTCCTGGAGATGGCGAAAGCCACTTCAGTACCGTTGTGTTTTCTCGTCGAGAGGGGTCAGCAAATTAAAGTGTTTTCGCAATTGACGAAGAAGGCGGCAGACCTTGGGTTTTTGGTCCCAGTCATCTACCAAGGCACTTTACCAGAGGAAGGCTACGAAGGTGCCACCGTCCTTGAAGCCCAATCCGGGGCCTACTACGCACCCATCACGGCGCTCGATTTCGCATCCCTGTACCCATCCATCATGATGGCACACAACCTGTGCTACTCCTCACTGGTCATGGATGAGCGACGCTACGGCAACATCCCGGGTGTGGAGTACGAGACGTTCACACTCGGGTCTGGAAAGACGTACAAATTTGCACAAAACGTGCCGAGTCTGCTGCCGACCATCTTGGCAGAGCTCAAGCAGTTTCGTAAACAAGCCAAAAAAGACATGGCTGCGGCGACGACCCAGGGGATGAAGGAGGTGTACAACGGTAAACAGTTGGCCTACAAGATATCGATGAACAGTTGCTACGGATTCACGGGTGCTGCGCGAGGGATGTTGCCGTGCGTGGCCATCGCCTCCTCGGTGACTTTCAAGGGGCGGTCCATGATTGAAGAGACGAAGAATTACGTGGAGAAACACTTTCCAGGGGCAAAGGTGAGGTACGGTGACACGGACTCCGTGATGGTGGAGTTCGACGTGCAAGGGCGCACGGGTCAGGATGCCATCGATTACAGTTGGGAGCTCGGAGAGCAGGCTGCGTCGCAGTGCACCCGTCTCTTTAAAAAACCCAACGACCTTGAACTGGAAAAGGTGTACATGCCATACATTCTGTATTCAAAGAAACGCTACGCCGCTAAATTATGGGAAAAAAATGGTAAAACTGGAAAAGTGGAGTTTAAATACATCGACGTGAAAGGGTTGCAGTTGGTGCGACGGGACAACACCCCACACGTCCGTGAGGTGTGTAAAGAGTTGCTCGACGTCATCTTAACGTCGTCGGACCCCGAGCCACCGCAGATACTGGCCAGGGACCGCGCACTCGAGCTCCTCACCGGTGACGTGCCGCACGACAAACTCATCTTAAGTCAGTCGCTCTCTGATACGTACAAGGTGAAGGGCAACCCCGTGTCCATTAAAGATGTGGACCGGAGCTGGGACATAAGTATGGCGCACGTGCAGGTTCATAATAAGATGCGGCAGAGAAAACCCGGGTCGGAACCACAAAGCGGTGACCGAGTGCCGTACATCCTCACGAAGACGGAAGACCCGCGCGCGAAGGCGTTCGAGAAGGCGGAGGACCCACAATACGTGAAAGAGCACGACGATATCCAGGTGGATTATCACTACTACTTTGTGAACAAATTCCTCAATCCTGTCTGCGACCTGCTCGAACCCCTTGTACCAGAACCAAAGTCTACAATATTTGGTGAAATCATAGAAAAAAATAAACCACCAAAGAAAAAAAGGGCACCGGCGAAGCCGAAGACGACCATCACGGACTTATTTAAAAAATTCGAGCTTTCTAAGAGTAATGGAGGAACTCAGTCAGAAAATCGCGAAAATGATGGAGGATGAGGTCGAGCGGAGGGTCTCGGCCAGGGTAGGTGCGTTGACGATAGAGTACAATGAAAAATTAGACGGCTACATCAACTACGTCGCGAAGCATCACGGCATATCGAAAGACCTGTTGCTTCGCGATGTCCCTGAATTCACGGACCGGTCGAGATGCAAGGGGGTGAAGAAGGATGGTGTCCGATGTACGAGGAAGGGCACGCACCACGGCTATTGTACCATGCACCTGTACCAACGAGAAAAGCTTCAACCCGTATTCATAGACACATCGACGACGCACACGCATGGGATGGATATCCTTCACGATCCCATGTGTCCAGCGTGTCAGGAACAGGATAAAAAGAAGCTTATAGATTTAAATAGTATGTTATTCAATGAGTAAGTCCGATATTCTGCTATCATCCATCAATGCATTTTACAACGACGACGAGAATAAAGCTACACTGGTGAACATTTTACATAAAAAATCTGGAATCTCCTTGAGAAATTTGGAATGGTTCATCACAAACTACGCAAAGAAACATCACACCTCCTACAAGACTGACGATGGAAAAGTGTTCAGTGTGCACACCGCGTACAAGAGTTCCCTCTTGGGGTACAGTAAAAAATTATTCGACCCGTTCTGTCGAACGGAAAAGATTAGCTACGTGATTCCTGGGACATCTGAGGAAATTCAAACGACGGTGGCGCAGTTGAATTTCATCAAATGGTGCATTAAGAATGACATCATTTCGTTCATGGCGGAACATAAGACCGCCTTGTTGGCTAATAAGCACGGGACATGAACCCACCTTCAAATCTGAACGCCTCGTACCCTGTGTAATACATGTGTAAAGAGTATGTTTCATTCGTCGGCAAGAGTTCGCACTCGATGAGTGTTCTGTTCGACTGGAGTGCACTAAAATCCAAGCTTCCCGATGGTTGCACGTTCATCGGATTCATCGAGAAGCTGTACGAGTATATATTTCTGATGGGACGCGACAAACGTTTCTCGTAGGGTACGTAGTATTTAAAGTAGGTGTGGTCCGAAGACGTGATGTTCGGTAGTTGGTTGTTCTCGATGAAGAATCGTGCCTTGTCCATGACCGGGTCGAAGAAGGTGTTCAGTTGGTCAAAGTTCACGTTGGAGCTAAAGTTGAATCTGTTGTGTATCCAAAAATTGCCTTCCTCTGTTTCCGATGGGTCTTTCACCACTTCCACGTTCTCAAACTTTGTGTTCCTGAAAAACCAGTGCAAAGTTTTCACAGGAATCGACGGCACCAACTGGTTTTTGAACACCGTGAGGGACGGGTCCGTCGTGAGCACCGGATGTTTCTTCACCACGTCGGTGATCCAAAGTCCCTGGTGGTTCATGGTGTACAATCGTTCCTCTGGTGAGAGGTTGATTTCTTCCGTGATAATGTCAAAACTCGAGAGGGTGAGGGTGCTCACCGTGTTGGCGAAAAAGGTTTGTGGGTGAAAGTTGAACTCGAACTCAATCTTCTGACGGTGGCACGCACACGCGGGGAAGTAGGGTCTGTTTGGTTGATTCGATTCGTATTCATCAGAGGCAAACTTTCGAGAGAAGAACATGTTGATGGGCACCACCACCTCCGAGCTGTACTCGGCGTAATTGTTCGAGACTTCCGACGTGTCAAACGCCAGGGTTCGGTTCAACAGGAACCTGTTTGCCACTTTTTCAGACATTTCAGTGTACAGTTCGTCGTAGATGATGCCCCAATCACCCCAGAAGGTTTCCACTTCAAGTTCGTCGACGAACATGCGGACGTGTGAGAAGATGTGTCTGCCCACCTGGTCCGCGTAGTTTTCTCCCACGGCGAGCGCGGGGAGGGTGAGACGGACGAACATGTTCGAGAGAAGGTCGCCCATGCCACTCTGTGGGTTGAACTGCACTTTCACAGATTCCCCGAAAGGCCACGAAGGTCCGCGATTTGTCGGAGGCCCAATGTTGCGATGTCTGTGAAACTTTCGGAAATTTGAGTGTTGCTTTAGATTGTAATTAAAAAAACTGTCCTCTGGGTTCTTGGACAGGAGATAGGTGTCCTGTTTGCCGATGGCACTGAGTGCGACGTGTGCCGCTTCACCCATACTTATTGTAGACTCATAATTTTTTAATGTCCGCGTGCCACATGTCGACGTGGGTCATCTTCTTCAAAGCCACGAGTTCTCGCTCTGCCTGCGCCGCCTGTTGCATCAGCTCCTCCACGGCTTCTTCCGTGTACTGGTACGTGCGAATGTTTAAGAGGTAATCGAATTTGCCATCAATCATGGGAAAGTGTCGAATCATCTCCCCTTCGAGGTCCGCTCGCTTGCGCTTGAATACACGGAGTTTTCCGTCGACCACCATCTTCACAAAGAGCGCTTTGTGGGTGCACAGCCGTGCGTTCTTCTCACACTCTGCGATGAGATGGGCCTTTCGTTTTTTGTAATGTTCCAGTCGAATGTGTACAAAATCTGAAAGGATTTCTTCGGGTGTCTCGTACTTGTGAATGCCTTTGACCGGGTGGAACAGGTGCATGTTTGACGTGTGAATGGTTTTTCTCAATTTGAAATCCTTCGTTGGATCATCGCCCGTGTACCCACTGATGACGAAGTGCACGTCCTCCACTGTGGATTTGTTCGTGTATCCTGAGATGACTTTTTTGTCCACGAGGTCGTCGAGGTGTTCTTTGAAATCTTGGGTCCACCGGCCTGGGGGCAACTCGGAGACCACGCCGTGTGTGTAAATGCCATCCGCCACCCACGAGGTGTCGTCTTTTGTGATGGTGCCTTTGAAACCTCTGTAATAGGGGCGCATCTCCACGAGAGGGAGACCACGAATTGCGCGTTCCAGGTTTTGCACAATGTCCATCGGGTTGAATGGTGGCACCGATGAACTGAACCCAGTGCCGATGCCTTCCGTGCCGTTGACGAGGACCATGGGTATGACGGGCACGTAGTACTCGGGTTCGATGCGGCGACCGTCGTCTTCCAGTGTGTGCAGCACGGGTTCGTCCAGGGGGTGGAACACCTTTCGCGCCTCTGGTGCCAGTTTCGTGAAGATGTAGCGCGTCTGTGAGGCGTCTTTGCCACCCATGAGACGGGTACCAAACTGCCCACACGGGACGAGCATGTTGATGTTGTTCGAGCCCACGTAGTCGTTCGCCAGCTTGACGATGGTATCAGCCAGAGAGACTTCGCCGTGGTGGTACGCACTCTTGTCGGCCACGTACGCGGCGAGTTGAGCCACTTTCATTTCATCCTTGAGGTTTTTGTGGAAACATGCAAAGAGGACCTTTCTTTGAGATGGTTTGAGGCCGTCGGCGACGTGTGCGATGGACCGTTTCAGGTCAGCCATGGAAAAGTTCACGAGGTCTTTGTGGACAAAGTCCGTGATACCGAGACGCGAGATGTTTCCGTATGGGATTTCCAGTTGTGATGTGTCTTTGAGAGAGGTGTCCAGCAGCCACGTTTTTCGGTCATCCGCCTTTTTCTTGTCAAACGCAAGTGTCATGGATTCATCCGTCATGGTGTCCACATCGAATTTCACCACCAACTTTTCAATGTTTCGAAAATATTCACGAGCCTCTTGTGATGTCGATGTTCCCAAACCCTTGTAGTATTTTATTTTCCAGTTTCCATAGACATTCTTGGCGTACCAAACTTTGAAAGCGTAGTCGGTGTAGAAACTCAACGTGTCTTTCCCTTTGGTGGCTTTGATGATTGGCGTGACCATGCTCTCCACAAAATTAATTTTGAGAAGAGATGGCCAGAAGAAATGAAACATGTTGAGAAGAAGACCTTTGATGTGCGAGCCATCGTGGTCGGCATCGGTCATGATGAGCAGACGACCATAGCGAAGGTCCTTGACGTCTTCGTAGTTTTTGCCCTGCTGCAAACCAAGGATTTTCTTGAGGTCGCTAAACTCTTTGTTTTCAGTCAACGCTTTCACGGATGCATCTCGAACGTTTTTACACTTGCCACGAAGCGGGAAGACCCCGTAGTAGTCTCGACCGACCACGGAGAGACCTGCGATGGCCAGGGTTTTGGCAGAATCACCCTCGGTGACGATGAGCGTACACTTGTGTGATTGCGCCGTGCCCGCCTTGTTCGCATCATCCAACTTTGGGATGCCCGTGATTTTTGACTTTCTCGCACCTGCATCCGTCTTTTTCAATTGTTGCATCTCCTTGTACCTTGACATGGTGGTGAGCTCTTCCTGAATACCCGAACGGAGCGCAGCTTTCACGAAGGTCTTCGGCGCTTCGAAGCGACTGCCAAAGTCGGCCACTTTCGAGGTGCACTCAGATTTCACTTGCGAGGAAAAACACGGATTTTCCAAGGTGGCTTTCACGAAGATGAAGAATGTATTTTTGACCTGTTGTGGTTTGAGTTGAATTTTTTTTGAGACTTCATCGATGATGGAGGCCGCCACCTGCCCCGCGGCGTGGTCCACGTGGGTGCCACCCTTGGTGGTGCAGATGCCGTTCACGAAGGAGACTTGTTCGAAACCGTCTTGTGATGGGGCGATGCACACGGACCATCGGTCGGTGGACACACTCGCGATGGCGTCTGTTTGTGTGTACATCTTTGCATACTTGTCGAACGACATCTTCGGCAGAGACTCGCCTTGAAACTTCACCTTACAGTTGGCACTGGTACATATGTTTGAGTCCCACACACGTTTTTGAAAAATTTCATAAATATCATCCGTCATCCCCTGCATACCAAATCTTTTCCAGTCTGGCACAAAGGTGATGCTCACGACTGAGGTGGCACCTTGAAATTTTTTAATCTTTGGTGGGGCACATCGTGTCATATTATTGGCCCAACTTTGAGTATACAGCAATTTGTTTTCACCATCTTTAATTGTAATCTCAAAGTGCGAGGAATAAATGTTCGCCAGCTTGGCACCGTAGCCGTTCCGTCCACCGACGATCCGTTTCTGCGTGTCGTCGTAGTTGGTGCTCGTGAGAAGGTGTCCAAAGGTGAGCTCAGGGTTCCAACACCCCTCCGTCGGATGTTCGCGCACGGAGATACCCCCGAGAGGGCCGTTGTTGGAGATGGTCACGGCACCCGTGGTCTTGTCCAGATCCACGAGAATAGTCGTCACGCCCTTCGGGTACATGGAGTTGCGATCGATGGCGTTCACGAGAATCTCGTCAAAGATTTTCAACAACGCCGGGCTGTACTGCACACACTTTTTCACGAACGCATCGCCGTCGAGCACCCAGTATTGTTCCCTGCTCTGTTCTACGGGGCCCACGTAGCTGTCGGGTCTCTTGAGGATGTGTTCGATGTGCGTGAGTTTTTGAATGTGTTCACCCATGACTCGCGTCGAGAAGTGACGCCTTTCACGACCACGTCTTGACGTAGTTTATAATGTTTGTCAAATTATCGCGATACATACCATTTATTTCCTGGTCCGTATAGTTTTGTGATGTTTTGAAGAATTTTTTGAAAACATTCATGATATTTTTTAGTTCATCGGTGTCTTTTGATATGTTTTGCGCGAGTTGATTGTATTTTTTCTCCTCTTTTTTCAATAATTTTTGGTTTCCCACATACCCCATGATGATGACGAGTTTATTTGCCTGTGCTTTTTGGCGTTTGACTCTTTTATGAATCGTGTCCACTTTATTTCTAATTTTTCCTAAAATAGCATCCACTTTTTCTTCTCGGGACATGTATTTACATATGTGTGATATAAAAAAATTTGGGCATCCCTTTGAGCCAGGTTTGCAACTCTTCCAAAGTGACACTCAATGGTTTTATTCTAGATGCACGTATTGTAGCGCGACCAATCTCTCTATCACGAAGCACCTTTAATGGTACAGGTTTATATGTGAAAAAGCAATACGTGCATACTCTGCGCATCCTTTTGCCAATGTATTTGAGGTACATCCTATTCATAAACAAGGGGATGGGATTGTAGATGAATCTATAGTGATAATAGGCGAGTATTTCGTAGCAGTTTTCAGGTTCGGGTCGCAAGTCGATGGGGTTCGAACACAGGAAACATTGATGGTGCCAAGAAAAAATCATCACTTTTGATTTATTACATCATTAATTCCTTAAAAGACACGAGGACGATGTCGTGTTGGTCGAAGATGTCCACGAGGTCTTCCCAATCACACGATTCCACGCTACACTCGTCCACTAAGAGGACGTACTTGTGCGTCGAGTCTTCGCTATCTGGAATTTTGCGCTCGAGGTCTCGAAGGACGTGTGGGTACTCCTCTCCGAGGTACGGACAGACGTCCACGAACAAGGATGACCCATCACCACCGAGGTCGTGGGTGATGATTAATTCCTCCGGGTCGTCATCCTCCATCACGAAAGAGATGTTCCCGTTCGAGTGGAAATCACCGTAGTTTTCTACGAAATTCTTACACGACTCGGTCGAATACACCAAAACATTGCGCGCCGTGTCAATGCCGATGTCCCAGTCACCGTTTTCGATGGTGGTTACGATTTCATTCAGGTCGTGGTCCGTCTCGAGATCTCGGGTTTTCCAGACGCGACGTAGGGTCTTGTCGGTGAACTTCGGCGACTCACTCTCTCTCTCCATAACCTTTTGGAAGAGGGCGTTGGCGTACGCATCGCTGAGGAAAAGGTTTTTGAGGTAGTTGTGCTTGAAGGACATCGTCGGTACTCTGGTGAAATAATGGTGGTTTTCTTTATGTAATCGAAATGTTATTAATCACTGACCAGTCTACGTGTTTCACATCGGACCCACAGAGAAGATGTGTGTGTTGTACCGGGTCCACGTCCTCGTGGTCGAATCCCAACTCCTTGGACCAGTACGGAGCCATGTCCGGGGTTATATTTCGTGGAAGAACGTCTCCGTACTCCCGACGCAAGCGACGGCGGAGGTGGGTGGCGAACCCGTGCCCGTGCACCCGCGTCTCGAACCACTCGAGTGTGGCCATCGTGGGACTCACCCTAGACACTTGTGCGTATGCTAAGACGAACTGGCCATATTTATCTAATGTTTTCTTCTGTTCCACCGAGAGCACCCGTTCATAGGGGTCACCTGGGTGAATTTTGAGTACGTGGAGGGTCTCATAATATGGTAAAATGTCTGGTCTATGTTTTTGAATAAATTTATAAAAATCTCCATGATTCAAACCGTGGCACTGTTGAATGTGCATCTTCCCCTTTTTTTCAGTTTACAATGCATTAAAAAAAACTGGGGCTTATTTTAGAAGATGTACCTCTACCTCCTCCTCGTGGTGTGCACAGGGTGCATCGTCGCCCAAAACGCGAGACGGGGGAAGACGAAGACCATAGACACGTTGATGAAAAGGTCCGCGAAATACGCGACAATGGCGCAACAGGACGGGTCCCCCTTACACAGCGTCGTCCACGCGAATCACGCGATGGCCTACCTCACGGCGGCGAAAGACATCGCCTCCGAACAGGAGATTCACAACGCGACCGGCATAGACTTGCAAGAGTTTAAAAAACGAGTCTACGGGGTGCAGAGTGAGGTGACCCAGAGAACGTTGGAAAAATGCCCTCAATTTAAAGGGGACGTCGACCTGTACCTCACCGCCATAGCCGAAGGGTAAAAAAATAGTAGGTATTTATTATGGAAAAGTACAAGTGGTTACGTCGGAACATCGCGAATGCGAACAAGAAGACGCGCGAAGCCATGAAACTCATCGATAGGGCCCCATCGACTGCGAACAAGTACCTCGACGGCGACATCAACGTGCACATGTTGCGTCAACAGATTAACATGAAAGGGCTACTCGTGCGAATCTCCCCACCCGTGTCCCCAAAGAGACCGAAACAGGGGACTTCACCCATAAAGATACCAATTAAGAAGAAGACGCGTAAATAATATAAGATGCATCATGCACATCGTGCGTGACGCCTCGTGGGACCGAATGCTCAACGACGCACAGAAGCATTACGGAACCACGGACGTCTCCGAACAGTGCGTGCGTCTCGCGAACGCGACGTGGCGGTGTGTCGCAAAGGCGCGCGAAATGCGTGAGCAGAGGTCGGCGCGTAGCGTGTCCGTGCTCACGTCGGCGTCCTCGGTATCGACCAAAAAAAAGAGGATCTCCGCAGGTGGGTTTTGTCAGGGGAAGACCAAGTCGGGGCAGTCGTGTAGATTTAAAGCGAGTTGCAATGGATTTTGTAAAAAGCACATTACTCTTTGATTTTTATTAAAATAAGTTGATGAAACTTGATGTCGGGACGTTCCTCTTTGTGCGTGTGCATGCGTCGGTCGTATACGGAGATGGCGTGTCCACGAGTCTCCAGTGCGCGCAGTGTGTTCCCCCCCAGATATGAGTATCCAGTGGCGGTGTACAATATATCATCGTCGTCCAAGATGTCATCACGCCGCACATAAATGCGCAGACTCGTGGTGTGTTCGACGTGTCCACTATCGTACACCTTGGTTTCGATGTATTTCACTTGGATGTGTTCCGGGTCATCGAAGGGGCATCGAATCCGTCGTTTGCGAGGCGCTGGTGGTGGGGTCGTATCCATGATGTGTGTCCCATTATGCACACATGTAGAAACACTGGGGCTTTTTTTCTCACTTTTTATTAAATGTTTCTTGACCAAGAAAACCTACGACCGGTCATCGTGGCCATGGCTCTCTACATTGCCATCGTGACCCTGATGCCAAAGGTTGCGACAAAGAGCACGGGCGTCGGTGCGGTCGACGACCTCATCATGTTCATCATCAGCCAGAAGGACAGCATGCTCCAGGGCACACTATTCATCGGCCTTCTTGTGTTGGGGACGAATTACATCGTTGAAGAACTCATGTAATACGGCATCCTTTGACACTATATTTTTCGTGTGCGTGTGGTCCATGTACCGCAGGCGCTTCTCAAAAGCATCTCTCATGAATTCCAAGAGTTTGTCGGGGTCGGGTTTGCCCCAGTGGGTGCCCTTTTTGAACAAGAAATCATCCATCTCCAACTCTTGAAGTTCACACGGTATCAGGTAGGGCGTCTTCACGTACTCAGGGGCCCCACCGAAATCTGTGGCGATGACGGGTTTATCCCTGAGTGCGGCCTCGACGGGGCCCATCCCCACGCCTTCACTCTTTGAAAAAGACACGTAGCAGTCCCCACGACGATGGACCCGTTCTTCCATCTCGTCATCGGAGATGAGTCCATTGATGACCTCCACGCGTGGGAGTTTGATGTGCACATCTTTCACGCACGTAGCCTTCACCAGGAGGCGCGACGATGGTTCATTCAGGCGCACGAAGGCTTCAAGAATTTTGTGAAACTGTTTGCGGTCATCCATGATGTTTCCGATGTGATAGAACGTGTACGTGTCCGGTACTTTGAGGTGAGCGTGCACGACGTAGAACTCCGTGTCGGGGAACTGACGCGAGAGGACCTCCTGGCAAAATTCACTCGGCACGGCGACTCGGTCGAAATGTTTAAACAGAAGGCCGTAGTCTTCGTGTACCTCGGTGGTTTCACAGACCGTCATGCAGGCCAGGTGTTTCACGCGACTCTTAAAGTACGGAATCTGTTCGAGCACAGGAGACACCGGGATGGCGAACAACAGACCGTACTCGGCCTCTGGAATATCCTGTCCAAAGACATGGTAGGACCCATCGGGAAACATGTCGACGTATTTCGATGCATGCTGCCCGATGCCAGAGAGTTTGGTGGGACCGATGATGATCATTTTAATTTTAAAGATTATCTACGCTTTATGTATAATAACGATGGACGCCCTCAAACAAGAAATCGCGACCGAACTTCAACGCACGCGTGTGGACAAGGACCGCTTGTACACCATCCTCGGCAAGCTCGTCGAGGCTGTGTCTTCGGGTTCTTCGGGTGAAGTTTCGCAAGGCCCGCCAGGTCCTCAAGGCCCCGCAGGTGTGCGAGGCAAGCCCGGTGCCGACGGCCCCGCTGGACCCGCTGGACCCCCTGGCCCCGCCGGTCCGGAAGGCGTGTGCAAGTGCTCGGCGACGAAGAAAAAGGTGAGCAGCAGCAGCAGCAGCACCACGGTTAAGAAGTCGACTTAAAAAATTAGTACACATTTGTAATCAACGCGAATGATTCCAAAATTGATTCATAAAATAATCATCACCGATGACGGTAAGATTCCAGAGTTTAACGAAGAACTTACACAGGCGATTGAGACATGGTACCATTTGAATCCAAAGTACGAGGTTGTGTGGTACTCTGGTGAAGACATCGAACAGTACATCCAGGAATACTTTGACGCGCGCACACTCGCCGCGTACAAAAAGGTGAAGCCGTACGCATTCAAATGCGATTTCGCGCGACAGCTTATTTTGTACAAGGAGGGTGGGTGGTATTCCGACCTGCGTCAGGTGTGTCTGCACGCCTTACCGTCATCGCACGACTATTACTGCGTCGTCGACTGTCCGCCGAATCAATTGTGCATGTACAACGCACTCATAGGCACAGTCCCCGGACACCCAATCACCAAAAAGTACATAGATACCATGATATTCAATATCGAACACGACCACTACGGTCTGGACTGTCTGTACGTCACTGGACCGGGGGTGTACATGCAGTCAGCCATAGACTATGTGCGCACACACCCCGCGGACTGTGGTGTAGGGGTCCACACATCTGATGAATACATCGAGTTCGGTAAGGTGAAGTTTGTCAAGTGTAAGTACAACGATGCGCGAGGCGCAGACAATTGCGACATCCCTGGTACGAACGATTACGGGGAGATGTGGCGACGTGGACGTGTTTATTAATACTTAAACATAGGAATCTATATTTCAAATAGTAATCATGACCATCACCTACGCCATCTGTGTGTGTGATGAAGCCCGGGAGTTGGACAGTCTGTTGAACTTTCTCACCGAGGTGAAGGAGGATGGAGATGACATCAACGTCCTCGTCGATTCCGGCAAGGCGACGGATGAGGTGCGCCACGTGCTCGAGAGGCACAAGGCTGGCATCACGTACAGTGAACGCAAGTTTGATGGCAACTTTGCCGAACACCGAAACCATCACACGTCGTTGTGTAAGGGAGACTACGTGTTCGTCCTCGACGCCGACGAGATGCCACAGGAGATACTCATCAAGAACATCAAACAGTTTGACGGCGACATCTTGGCCGTGCCCCGAATGAACATCTGCCCAGGGGCCACTGAGGCGTTTTACACGCGACACAACTTCCAAGTCACCAACACGGGGTGGATTAACTGGCCCGATTTCCAGTTGCGCTACTACAAGAATAACGGCGTCATCAAGTGGCAAGGAGGACTTCATGAAACCGTCTCGGGTGGAAACGTGCAGGCGTTGCCGGCCGAGCCGGGATTGGCGCTCTGGCACATCAAGAGTGTGCAAAAGCAGGACAAACAGAAGACATTCTACGACGACCTACCGACGAACCAAAGCCAGCCACCGAGCACGGACGCGATGAGCACTAGTAAGTAACCGAAAGGCCACTTGTCACGTTTTTGGTGCGTCTGCACTGTCGGCAGTGTCGCGTTGAGTTCGTCAATCTTTGAACACAGTTTATCGAGGGCGTGAAGTATTTGTACGTTTTTGTCTTTAGGTTTTTCTTTGACATCTATCGTTGTAATCTCTAAAATCATGTGCCACGAAGCATCGGGTTGTAAAAGGACGTAGTCGCCATCGTCTTGATATTCATAGATTTCAAAATTTAAAAATTTTATGTTGAGTGGGTTGAACAAGTGCGTCTGGCGCGGGAAGGCTTTCCACTGTTTATCTCTGATGACCACCCCATTGGACCCGGAAAAGTGTCGCTCGAGGGGGACTCGCGCGAACACGAGACCGTTTCGGTCATCCACGAGTTGCGCCACCTTTGGAATCTCTGGACAGAGCACGTCGACAAACTTGGCCACATTGGTGTTGAGATTTGCGTCGTTCTCCCCGATTTGTGTCAGGTAGAAATCAACCATTTTTATACCGATGACTTTTTGCATATCTTCCATATTGGTCAGGTTCACACTAAATATGTTATTCGTGCCCGTCACAAAGTTGGAATCCACAATAACATATTGAGTTTTTTTAGGTAAATCCCCCAGTGATGTGGCCATCTCTGTTATGGAGGTAGAAAAAAAAGAAAGATGGAACACATGGACTGGGACATGTTCTCACCGGAGGACCATGAGTTTCTTAGATTTTTAGAGACGAACGTGTTGCCGTCGAGGTACGTTCCGGTCCAAAAGGCCCGTCGGGTTGTTTGGAGAGTGTACGGAGACAAAATCAACCAAAAGACGGGTGTGCATCGTCGATACTATAAGTGCATGGGATGTATTCAGGCACGTCGTGTAGTGATATCAAAAGACGGGTGTGTCTTGGAAAACAAAACGTACGAACCACACATAACTAATTGTCCTCTTCAACGAAAGACAGAAGGTTGATGAAATCTAAAAAGTAATCCAAGGTGGCTTGTACGAAATCACCATTGTAGTCTTTTTGTAATATAGCATTTGTGTCCACGATGACAAAGAGTCCAAACAAGAACGTCCCCAACGTCGCGAGATTCATACCCCTGTTGAACACGCGCATGACGACCAACGCGAGCAGACCGATGAAGAGGGCGATGTACATAGAACGAAGGTCTAACCCTAGGGCGGCGCTCGCCACACCTGTGACGAGAAAGGCGACGAACAGTGCCACGACGTCCCGAAGTACCTCTTTCGAAGGGCGGTTCTGCGACATGAGCGCGCCTGTAACCGCGGAGAAGGCTGTCAAAAGGAGGAGTCGCACCGGTTGAGATGCGTTCGCAAAAGCCAATGAGAGAATGAGACCGAACGAGGCGACCACGTACAGGAGAATGTTTCGTCGCACATGTTCTTCGACGTCGGGGCGGTCCGCGATCACGAGGGCGAGATTGGTTTGAAAGAGAAGGTTGAGAAGCACTTGACCTAAGAAAGTGTACATATTACTACTAAGTGCGTGGAAAATTTTCAGTATGTAGGTCTCGCATGAGTCGACACACCTTGATGTATTGACCTTCGGCCATGCCCGCGTCATCTATGATTTCCATCATCTCGTGAAGGGCTCTCTTCTTACACACATGCACCTCCAACGCCCCGTGCTCCTCTGCATATTTGATGAGGTAGCGACGCAACTCGGTCTGGCGACCACGTCTCGCTGTCTCTAAAAAGGTCTCAGGCCAGGTGGGCACGCTTTTGTGTATGCACCGGAGCACTTCCATTCTATTCTTCTCGATGCACCAATTTTTCAAACTCGGCTCCACGACTGATTTGTCTCCAATATTGTCCCATATAAACCTAAACATGTAATAATCTTCACAGTTGCCGACGACGTGTCGCAATACCACGTTCGGGTTCCGTGGTAGACCCACACGGTCGACGACGTATTCCAACATTTGGTACGATTTGGACCGTATCGCGTCCACGATGAGCACCTTTCTATTGAACGCGAAGTCCTCCTCCGTGAACTTCCAAAAGTACTCGGCCCATACACACACGTCCACCTTGCCCGAAAGCACCGCCTGTTCAAATCCTCTGGACCTGGCGTCGTCGTCGCCCCTACGAAAGTGTTCGCGTAAGAGCTTTTCCGCGAGTCGGGTGTGTCCAGCAACGATGGTGCGCATCACTATTTCCAGGATATCACGCTTCTCCAGTAACGACACGGCGGTATCCACGACGTCTTCCCACGCGAGGGAGGCTGCGGCCAACCCTTCTTTCAGTATCTGAGGGGCGATGTGTCTACCCTGGCAGATTTCATCATACATGCGTCGATGCCCTGCTTCGATGGCACCGACCGCCGTGTCTTTGTGCCAACCACAGAACCGTGCACAGTGGTACATACACTCGCTGTGGCCCTTCCTGGCAGCTATTAACGTGTTGAGGCATGTACTACACACCATGATGCGTTCGAGTCTTTCATGGGGTTGGGACGACTGGGGGTTATTTATTCTAAAATAATTTTACAAGTGTTTCAAATCTTTGTCTCTTTGCCGGAGGTATGTCTACATCATTGATGATGCGCATGAGTTCCCCTATTTTATCCGCACCACAACTCTCTGCAAATTCTCGCATCTGCTGGAGGAACACACGTATTCTGGGACCAGCTTTTTCTATTTGAGATTCTAATACCTGTGAGAAATTTACTGGCCACTCTTCGTTGTTTCTATAGAGGAGACGTAGCATGTGTACATCCCTCACGCGAATGCACATCGTTTTCAACTGTGGTGGGAGGGGGACGTGTAGCGTCGTGGCAATGTTTGTAACCACCTTGGCGGATGTGTACTTTTTCAACTCCATACTGTACACCGCACTCGATACGAGGTACTGCTCCGTCGGGGGGTTGCACCGGGTGAGAATGTCCCACACGGATGGTTTATTACTCGACACCGCCGCTGCATAGAGCATCATTGGTGGGGCTGTGGTCCATAGGTTTTTTTCGTACATGTCATTCACCATGTCGATGCACTGCAGATTCCCACCCATCACTGCGGAGTAAAAAAGTTTGTGTTCCGCTTGGTTGAGTGTGTCTCTGTCAAGTTTTTCTAAAATATATTTGGACAGTTCATAGTGGCCACATTGTAAAGATATTATGGCAATTTTCATGACATCATGACACAAATCGATGTGTTCTTGTACCACATCCAACCAACCCACTTTCGCGGCATTTTCAACAATCAGTGTGGCGGGTGTGTGCATGATCGGTGGTTCGAGTGCCTTGACCTGGTCATACACCTCTCTGGACCTCGACCGAATGGCCCCGCACAGGGTTCGGGAGTCCCACTCCCTGTGTTCGCGGACACACTGGATATGACCCCTTTTTGCCGCGATGTATGAGTTTTTAGAGCACGCCGGGCACACCATGGTACAAGAATATAGGGGACCCCCCCCAACTATCTGGGACACTGGGGATTTAAAAACAAAATTTTCTTTATAAAATAATGTTTCTCTACACCAAAGCTTTTTGTCGGAAATTTCCAGATACGTTTGCGTACCGGTACATCACGGGCACCGCGGTCGACGTGTACCACCTCGTGTTGGCCACTGGGCGGGTCCTGTGCCACGTGCCGGAGTACCTTCGCGACCACTACAACGAGAGCGACTTGCCGCTGTACTGGCGTATGTTGCCATCGGGTCTTAAAAAATTCATCTTGGATGTCCAATTGGAAAAAATGAACATGGAAGGCGAGTTAAAACGGAAACGCACTTGTTAATGTATGTCATCTAAGAAAGAGAGGGGTCAGTTTTATACGGTGAATCATGGATACATTTTAGAGGGATTGGCGAAACCCCCACCCGGGGCGAGAGTGGTCGAACCGTTCGCGGGGCAGGGGGACCTCCTCGACTGGCTGGGTGCCGGGTACACGTGTGAGGCGTACGACCTCGAACCAAAGGATGCGAGGGTGAAGAAGAGGGACACCCTCCTGGACCCACCGGAATACACGGGATCGTGGGTGATAACGAACCCACCATATCTGGCGAGGAACAAAACGGGGGACAAGACGTACTTTGAAAAGTACGACACCAATGACTTGTACAAGTGTTTCATGCACTCGTTGAACGATTGTCTTGGCGGTCTCCTCATCATTCCTGTGGGGTTCTTCCTCTCACCCCGGGACGTGGATTTTCAATGCCGCCACGCATTCATGCAGAGGTACACAATAACCCACGTGCGTTGTTTCGAGGAGCAGGTCTTTCCGGACACGAGCACGGCCGTGGTGGCGTTCTCCTTTGAAAAGGCAACGACAGGGCCGCTCGAGGTGCAGGAGGTTCCATGGGAACGGGTCCCAGGTGGGGACGTGCGAACGTTCACGATGCGTGCTTCGGAGAAATGGATCATCGGCGGGGACATCTACGACCTTCCTGTGAATCCAGGTGTGAAAATCACTCGATACGTCGAGGACCAGGAACCCAGGGGGTTGACGGGGCTCACGTTGCACGCGTTGGACTGCAGCACCCCCATCTCGATGAAGTACGCGCCCGAAGAGGTGTACAGGGGGAAGCACTCGAGTCGCACCTATGCGACGCTGTGCGTGCACGGGGTGGCGCTCACGGAGGAGGTCGAACGCGAGATTGCTTTGAGGTTTAACACATACCTCGCAGAGAAGAGGAAGGATACATGGAGTTTATTTTTACCACAATACAGGGAATTTGCCCGGAAACGCATGCCCTTCGACCTTGCATACGCCGTGGTACACAAGATTATTAGAGATTTGAAACTTTTGTAATGCATGTTAAGAGGATACGAGTGGACACAAGAACGAAAGAAGGAGTACTTTGGTGAAAATGCAGCGAGTACTGTCTACGAAGACTACCAACGCGACCAGATACGACAGGCCACAGGTGTCGAGGTGTCTAAACCTTGTCCACCTGTGCGCTTTCACGTGCGACCCATTGGGTTGTATGACCAAGACGTGCGTCTGGTCGAGCGACGCACACTAGGCAACATTCACGATTTCACCGAAAACTTTGACGGTAAACAAGTTTACGGTGAAGCCGTCGTCTACATCAACTTCAAGTTCATCGTGGGTTCGGGGGGAAACCAGACCTCACGTCTCCGTGACGTGGGTTTCTTTGTGAAGACCCAGATGCAATGGATAGATTCTATAGAGAACGACGGGTGCACGTACTTTGCAAACATCTTGGATGGTGAACGGTGTACCAAAGAGTACGCACACTTTGAAGAGCTTCTCACTTTACAGGGGTGTACAGATTCATACAAGGAACGGATATACGTCGGGGATAGTCGTGGCTACTTGGAATGGCTGTTCTTTAGGTGTTTGCGTCTTGTGTCGACATCACGGTGATGTTCTTGATTGTAGTGTTGTTTCTTGTGATTACAGTGTATGTCCTTGAATTATAATCCGATGATCATGTAACCTTGAGTG
>Ga0222715_10000086_pt1 | contig 95231 bp, 102 predicted proteins | sample C33_9DmetaG_FD_165056 | JGI IMG/M metagenome (GOLD analysis project Ga0222715, IMG submission 165056) | Estuarine water microbial communities from San Francisco Bay, California, United States - C33_9D | ecosystem: Environmental > Aquatic > Marine > Unclassified | place: USA: California...
TACTTATATTATTATTATGTATAGATATAATAATGAATGATTATAATAATGTATGTTAGTTGCCCTTTACTTCACCTACTTACATATCCTTATTCTCTTATACACGTATAGGGTTCTTACATTTACCTATGATATATGTTCAACCTTCTTGTCATGGGTATGATGTATGTGATTCATTTATTATAGGCACATCAGCGAGCCTGTCTCTCTCACACACTCAGAAATATATCCCCAACCATACGGTTGTGCGGAACGATAGTGTGCGTAGGGTGGATTCGGGGCTATGATTTGAGTACGAAGCCGCGTGAGCATGGGTACGAAGCCAAAAAAAAAGCCCCACCCCGCAGAGGGGTGAGGCATAGTATGGTTGGGGTTGTGGTTGGCCGCGACTCTTTTGTTCGCTACTGAGTGTCTTACATATTGGTTGCACTCGACCAACCACAATTGCCCCTAATGGAGACACACTTGAGTGGAATGACAAAAACCACTCAAGTGCTTACGAGATTCCGACAGACTATTGTATACTCACAGTAAAGAAACTAAAGTTTCTTTGTTCATGAGCATAGCCTGTTTCACGTCAATTCCAAGATTCTTGGAAACAACCGCAGCCAATTCTGCTTTCGTACTCTCAACTGTGAGAGTTGCAGGTGTAGGTGTAGGCTCAGTTGGGATAGTGGTTGAGCCGTTTGCACGTAGTTGCTCAAGCATATCTTCCACGGTCAAGGGCATTTGTCCCTGTGTGGGTTCTTTCACCGTAACTTTGGTGTTGGCATACACATCGAACTGAGCAGCGAAGTCATTTGCAGGTGCAGGTGTAGGTGCAACTGCCTGTGTGGTTACTTTCTCAGGTAGTGTGCCTTCAATTGCACGAAGCAAGACAGCCTCTTGGCGTAGTTGCTTATCCACTTTCCACCAATCATCACCGAATATATCTCTGCACACGCTGTTCAAGTGTTTCTTGCCACCAAACTCAGCAGACCTGTATAGGCTGTTGACTGATGTGTGCATACGCTTTGGTATCACTAACTCAGATGCGCCGGTGTTCTTGTTCGTATGGAACATTTCAACGGATGCAATAAATCCTTGCAGGTCTTTCGTGTAACCGTTCTTGGCACGTAGGGCTTCAAGTATATCTGCAATTGCGTAGATAAACACATCATTTGTGCCTGTACGTAGAGGTGAGCAGCCAATCATACGTATGCCTGTGAGGGCTACGTTGTCTTCTCCTTTACCTTCTGCATGGCATAGGGCAGCATACACGTCAAGTGCTATGCTTGGGCGGTCGTTCTTTGGGCTATCATTCTTGTTGTTAGTCATGATTGACATGGGACTCTCAATACTGCAACCTTTATATAAGAATCAAAGGCTTCGTACCCGCCCCATTATGAAGGTGATAAAGAGGGTATTGACACACCCAACCATACGGTAGGGGGTTAACGGCGTAAGGGATTACAGGCTGCATTAGGCTGGTGCAGCATGACGCTCAAAGGGGTGGTTGAAGGGTGGTTGAAGGGTACGAAGTAGCCCACACGTAGGCTTGTTGCGTGGTTGAACCCAACAGCCCAACGCTCGTACCCAACAACCCACTTCGTACCCCCAACCCCGCTTCGTACCCCCCTACCGTACCCGCCCTTAGAAGGAGAGATAGGCCGTACCCTCCACCGTACCCTCTTTTAGTCGCGCACAGATTTCCCACATTTTTTTCGTGGAAAGGGCTTTTTGGGTGGTTGGAACGTACCTGCAAAAAAAAATTGCAGAAAAAAATTGATAACACTAACCTCTATCCGCCTAACATGAGTGTCGCCTTTACTGAAGCGTGGGCTGTTTTGAAGATGGGTATGCCATCTATGCCTTCACCGCCGTCAGATATGGGTGAAAAAAGCCCAAATGGTGGCGGAGATGAAGAATACAGCCACAAAGATTTGGATGCTGAAGCACTCATTGATTTCTTAGTGCAGACCTTAGGAATGGAATATCAGGATGCAAAAGTCTTGGTTACACACCACAAAACTAAAGAAATGGCTAGTGCAAGTAAAAGAAAGGCAAAAATGGCAGCCGAAAATATGGCTGATGAAGCACCAGCACCACCACAAATGGGGGGATATTAATGACAGCATTTGAAACAGCATGGAATATATTAAAAAGCAATACACTAGAAAAACAATCGTATCATCCAGCGATACACGGTTTAATGAACAGAAAAAGAATTGCTGATGGTTTTAATGTTGATATGGAATCTCCATATTACCAACCTAGTGATTTTGTAGATGAAGCGGAAGGTATGGGTTATGAGCCGAAAGGTGCTAGTGGGCCTAATTCACTTAGAGCCGCAGAACAATCAGGTGAATTAAAAAGACAATCTACGGGTTTTAGACAAGGACAATACCCACAATATACCCCTGAATTATACAACGCATTAATGAGTTTACAACAACCTAATGACCCTTCTAAAGCAATACCGCGTGATTAAAATGACAGCATTCGATAAAGCATGGGATTTTCTCAAAGCAGATGAGTCATACACAGGGCAACCAAAGTTTGGTGGAAACCAAAAACAACCCCTTGATATGCACGAATATCCTCCCGGCTCAGGTAATTTTATGTCTTTACAAGACATGTTAATGGCTAGAAACGCAGATGCTCGCAAAAATATGCAAAGAATGGATAATAACATGCGTGGGAGAAGAGGGCCAAATGTTGGTGGACAACCTTCTACAAATGCTATAGCGAGTAGATTACCCATAACCCCTAATCCACACACAGAAGTAGGAAGGAGAATAATAGAAAATTACCCACCAATTCCAAATACAATCACGGTGGATGGAAAAGAGATGGACAGAAAAAAGTTTTTTAATCAAAATAGAAACAACATTATGGTGAGTCCAACGGGTAATTTAAGCGATATTCCTGAAGAGCAAAGATGGAATCCTTTGTAAAAACACGATTTAGGAATGTTTATTTATAAACCCCCTCTCGTATTTAACCCGTAAATGACTATGGCAACACCATTTGAAAGGGCTTGGTTACTAATCAAAGGACAACCTCTCGGTATACCTTTTACCGAACAAGAAAACATTTTTATCAACAAAACTCTATACGAAGCCATGAGTAGTTCTGATGAATTAAAAAAGAGAGAAGCCAAAGAATTATGGCATCATTTTTTGAGTTATTGACCGAAACCAGCGGTTGTACTTTGTTGACTTGAGGCTTTATCTGCCGTTCTTCTACGCATTTCTTCGTCAGATTGGCGATTTCTTTCAGCAGATGCATTCAAACTAGACATCGCTGCATCCATTGGGTCAAAGTCTGCTACCTTTTGAGCAGCAACCACACCGACCTTTTTTGCGCCTTTTTTACCAAGTTCTTTTGCACCTTGCGTAAGTGCTGCTCGACCTGCTGCTGTGCCGACAGCAGTAGCAGTTGAAGCAGCGGCACTACTAGCCAAACTACCTAATGCCCCAAGTGCTGCTCCTATAAATGGTATCGGCATATGATATTCGGAGATAGCGTAACATCAAAAACGTGTTGCTTCTTCCGCTAAAGCGTGAATGAAGATTTCGTTTTAGTATTCAAGGCAAAATCTTACATTCAAGATAGACCAAAAAGACTTGCTCAGGCTAAAGTTCAGCGTTTATCCCGTAAAACTAAGAATCGTAAAACTAAGAAAAGATATGCTCGTAACCTTTCTAGAGGAAATATCAGACCAAAGATGCGTAGACAAACAGGCTTAGTAAGGGTGGTGAGGCAAAGATGAAAATACAACCTCACGAATATGGCCCTGTAACAGAATATCATGGAACTATAGATTTACCAAAAGTTCTTTCTGAAGGGATTAGAGGTGGAAACCCGAAAACTCGCTCAAATCGCTATATACCTGAAGGTATGAGAGAAGAAGAATTGATTTCTTATACTCACCCAAATAGAGAAATGGCTTTAGCCTACGCACAAGACAGGGCAAATAGAATGAAACTTGACCCGAAAAAAGTTGGCGTTGTTGGTGTTAGAGGTACTCAATTACCTGAAGCAGTTGAACACCAAGAGCCAAAAGAGGGCATTTTTGCAGGTACAAGTAGTTTAGTTAGACCGGGTAGTATATCTCCTGAATATCTAATTCAAGCATCTGAGGATAAGATGAAACCAAAGAAAAAGAAAGGTGTTGTTTTGATAATTTCAGTTGGCCCGAAAATGCCACGTAAACCAACAGATGAGGCCACACCTAATAAAGAAGTCAAAAAATCATTTAGTAAACCAATGGACATAGCCTATCAACTATTGAAAAGAAATCTATCACCAGCAGCACGAAAACATAAGTTGGAATATGACACAAAATATCAGTCTAGCCCGGAACGGGTCAAGTACAGAGTAGGTTTGAACCGTGAGCGTAGACGCAGGGGGATTTACGGTTCAGGCAACGGGAAAGATGTCAGTCATACCGAGGGTGGGAAACTCACTTTGGAAAATGAGCATGATAATCGGGCTAGGCACTTTAAGAATCGGGGTACACTTCGTAAGGTCAAGGTGAAAAAATGAACAGTTGTGATTGCGGTCATTGTGTTGGTATGGACACAGTTTGGAAAAAATTATGCCCTGCTGGAAAAGCAGCCGCTAAGAAAAAGTTCGATGTTTACCCATCTGCGTATGCAAACGGTTGGGCTGTACAATATTGTCGTGGTAAGTTTAAGGGGAAGAAGAAGAAATGAAACTCAAAAAAGACAAATGTTGTTGTGGTGGTACTAAGAAAACACCTTGCGTTTGTATGATTGAGGGTAATCAATGTTCAACATCTTCTCCTAAATGTCCTTGTTATGCTTTGATAGACAAACAAAAGAACATTAAAAAAATGGTAGGAGTAGTATGACACGATGTACTTGTCATGATGTGCTCATTGTAAAGAACTTAAACCGCTGGTTTAAGGAAAAATGGGTAGATGTGTCACGTACTAAAGATGGCAAGCACCCACCATGTGGTAGAAGCAAGGGAAAACTTTCAGGTAAAGGTTATCCTAAATGTAGACCTTCAATCAAAGTTTCAAGTAAAACGCCTAAAACATCAGGTTCTATGTCATCGGGTGAGAAGCAAGCGGCGACAAAAAGAAAACGTGCAAAAAAGCAAGGTGTGGGTGGGAAACCAACAATTGTTAAGACAGACTACACTATGCGAAGCGACATGGATGCTTTTACCGCAGCGTGGGATATACTCAAAGCATCAACAGAAAGAAAGAAATTAAGTCTGAACAGAAGGCCAAACACCGGGCCAATTTCTTTTACTAACGAAAGACAGAAAACCCGTGAACAAAGAATGATACAAGACATGATTAATGAAACAGGAAATAAACAACCACTCGATGTGATGAATCAAAAGGGTAGAGAACAAACCCCAAAAGAAGAAGAGTACCATTATCAACAAATGTTACAAGATTATCAAGATGAAGGGTATTAGAAATGAATGATTTTAACATATGTGATTGTTGCACACCTATGCAACAAGCATCAGCGGCTTTGTTAGATTCTGTTTTTGAAAAAGCCTCAAAATATGATTTCCCATGTCCTCATTGTGGGAGTGAAAACCCAATGGTTGCTTACACTCCTGATTATACAGGGTATCATGGAAGTTGTGCAAACTGTCATCAAGAAATTACTTCACCAGCAGGTAGCACTAGATATGTCGCTAAAGGTGAAAAGCCATTTCATGGCTACAACCCAAACAGACATAGTAGAAGTGGTGGACTAAATGCAAAAGGACGTGCAAAGTTTAAGCGAGAAACAGGTGCAAACTTGAAAAGACCTGTTACAAAGAAGCCAAGTTCACTAAAACCCGGCAGTAAAGCAGCAAAAAGAAGAAAGTCATTTTGTGCTAGAATGGGTGGAAGTAAAGGTCCAACTAGTAAAGATGGGAAATTAACACCAAAGGGTGCTGCTCTAAAACGCTGGAATTGTTAAATATGATTACCAACGCTTTTCTTTCTATTATGCCGAATTGGTTAAAGGCTTTGATAGCATTATTTTAATTATTCAATATTACTTATATATATAATAATAATATATTTATATGTTATATAATAACAATGAAATAATGAAAACATTTTCGCACATTTCTTATACTAACCCCTAGTGCGGTCAAACAAGAGGTCATATCATGGATTGGAATGCCGATGGAGAAATAGATAACTCAGAATTAAGATTAACAGGACTGATTTTAGCACAATCAGCACTCATTGGAGTGGCAGTAGGGGTTTTTGACTCCGGCGTTTGGTTGCCATCGGGTGAAAGCCAAGACTCATGGGTCAACGGTATGACCTATTCTATGGCAGCCTTAGCAGTTCAAATTGTGGCATTTTACTTATTCAAAATGTTCTTTGAGCAATCAATGAGACAAAGAGTTAGTATGCAAAATCGTCAGAAAGAATATGAAATGAGGATTCGTGGTATGCAAGGCGACCATGAACAAAGAAGAATGGAACTTCAGTTAAGGGTACAAGAAATGCAACTAGAAAGAGATTTAGCCGCATTTAAGCAAAATCCGACAGGATATTTTCAACAACCCACTTCACCTCCTGAATTACAACAACATAGCACTCCTTCAGGTGCTATGAGTTTAGGGTTAGATGCTTTAGCACATCAACCTCAATCTGTAGTACCACCTAGAAACTTAGATGAAATATATCAATTAGCAGATTCACTTCAAAATATGCCAACACCACCTGCTGATGGAAAACCAACAACGAGGTTGAAAAAGGATGGTACACCTGACCTCAGATACAAGAGTTGAATTAGATGGGTAAAATATTCAAAACACCAAAAGATGATTCTGTGGAAGAAACACTTAGAGCCATGCATTTAGCAAATACATTTGATAACACATACGAATGGACAGTTGGTTGGGTTAGAACAATTATTGTAGCAGGTGTAACTGCTTTAGCGGTTAGTGCTGCTGAATCTTATACAGAGTTCACATTGTGGGGTTGGACTGTTGAATGGTTTTTAGAAAAAGTCGCTAATTTCGCACAATGGCTATCTGATTTAGTGAGTTGAATAAATGTCAATGACAGGTAGCGTATTGGTGGGGGCTGCCCTTTTTGGACAAAATCTATACAATTCTTGGCGACCTAGAAAAATAGGAGTTTATGGGACTAGCATGGTGGGTAAAACCACTCTTGATAGATATATGACAACACCGGGTGAAATGGAAGAAATACCTGAAGAAGAAAGAACCTCTCATGCTAAAATATTAGGTAAGTTTCTTTTACCAAAACCTACTAGAAAAAGAGTAAAATGGCAAGGTGAAAGAAGATTAGTTCATTCTGCTGATATGGGAGGACAACAAAGATTTTGGAATCTTTGGATGGATGATGCCGTAGCAAGACAGGTCGAAGCAATTGTTTACATGTTTGATGATAGAGCATTCAAAGGTGGTGGTGAAGGAATGGAACAAGTTGCTGGATTTACATTCTTAGTAGATAATATAATTAAAAGACAGTATCGTTATAGAAACGTAAAGGCTTGGTGGAAAGGTAGAAAATATTCTCCTAAAGTAATTATGTTAGTCGCTAATAAAGCGGATAGATATTTCGATGATACTGCTGCTAGGTTATGGCCTCAAGGAAGAATTGGTGAACATAAAATATTTGACCCTTTTAGAGATGATTTAATTCGTTTACAAAAAGCAGGTGTACCAACTAAAAGGTCTTTCATGGCTACTAGAATAGGTTGGAATGTTGAGCCAACATTGATAGAACTTTTAACTTCGTAGGTGGAAAAATGAGTAGGAATAAAACAACATTAGTAGGCACAGGTGGTGGCTCTAAGAGTTTGAGAACTACAGTACCTTCTTGGATAGTTGAACAATTTGGTTTAAAATCAGGCAAAAAATTGTTTTGGAGACTAGAAACTAGTGAAAATGGGGAATTGTATATCAAGGTGAAGCCTGAGGGATAAACATGGTTTTAGATGTACCCGATAATATGTATCGTGCTGTAACAGGCACAAGAATACAACCAAATCAATCTTTAGCAGCCATAAATGAAGCCGCTATGGTGGCTTTGTCACAACAAGGAAATAATAACTTAAATTATGCTGCTTTAATGGAACAGGCTGTAGCACAACAACAGATGCAAGCGTTAGCCCAAACTAAAAATCTTGAAGTGCCAAAAGTTAATTTTTACCCTAGCACACATCCTGATGGTAGAAAAGCAAGGAAACAAGACATAAAACAAGCCTATCGTTTACTTACGCCAGCAAAAAGATTTATGTTAAGCCCTGCTAGATTGTTTGGTAGAAAATATATTTACAATAAACAAACAAATCTTTGTGTTGTTGATGGTTGTGATTGTGCTGAGTTAATAAAAAGTGATAATTTATATCAAAGAATTACTGATGATGAAACAGGTAGAAGTCTTTGGGAGATGTATTGGAACAATCCAATTACAGGGGAAGTTGAGGCTTTTTTAGCACAAGATAGAGTTACTAGTGGTAGAAGAATGAAAGGAACATACTGTCCTGAACATTTACATCTTTATCATTTGTTATGTAAATGGGAATCAGAACAAGAAAGAGAAGATGAATTAAAACCATCTAGGTTTAGAGATAAAATGAAAAAAGGTGTTAGTTTAGTAACAGTTCCTGTTACAGCCTTAACAAACACATCACAACCCACTCATAGTTTAGTTGAAAAATATCAAGTCTTTTTTGAAGAAATACAAAAAGATTCTAACAAATCAAAAGGCATAAATATTTGGCATATACCAAATCCTGAAAGTGGAAACAATGATATTACTATGATACAGTTTGATATGAGAATGTTTCAAAAAGAAATACTTGAAGCCTCATTACCCACACCCGCTTTTTCTAACATGTTAAATCAAGCCAATATACCTAATATAAACCAACAGCCTCAAACCATGACACCTGTTCCCCTTAATCAAGAGGTGGCACAACAATGACATTAGGAATAGGTACAAACCAAACTCAAAATAACGGCTTTACAGGTTTGGGATTAGGTGCTGCAACACCATCAACTAATCCTTTTGGTGCTCAACAAAGTCAACAAATGAATCCCCTTATGGGCGGAATGTTGCAAGGTGCTGGTTTTAATCCCGCCCACGCTCAAGCACCTATAGCCCCTCCCTCAGATACACAGATACTTGCAGCGATGATGAATACAATACAACCTATTGATAGATTTTTCATTGGACAAAGTATGCCTATATTTGTAGAAATGATTTCTAATATTACAGCGTTTTCTTTGTTGAATGTGTTAAAAAACTCATCTTTCAAAATAGACGATGATGGGAATATGAAAATGGATGTATCTTCTTTACCTAGTGATTTACAAACTCTTTCTGCTGAAAACATAATAGCACAATTGAACACTTTACAAAATATTTCACAACAAGCGGTTACATCTGCTTTACAAGAAAGAGATAGAATAATTGCTATCTCTGAACAAAGTCTATTACAATCTGCACTCACAGGTGCTTTAACAGACCAAACTTTCCTAGAAAATGCGGGCAACGCTATGGGTACAACAGCCCGAAGTTTCTTTGGACTAAGGTGATTAAAATGAAAATAACCCCGACAGAGTATATACCAAAAGAGTTTGCAGAAGTTTCTATGCACTTTTTCTCTCCAAAGAGAAGTGTGATTATAGATATGGTAATGGTACAATTAATTAGTGCTATGATTGTTGGATTACTAATTCTTTTATTCAAAGGTGGGGAATTAAATGCATCTGAAACATCCATGTACATGATTGGGATTTTTGTATCTTTTATTCTTTTGACTACGGTTTATGCTAGAATAACTAGATAGTATTATCAAATGTACGCCTCATCGACTATTACATGGGGGATGCCGTAACCAAACGCTCATGTTCTTTTTGTATGTCCTCTGAAAGAGAGGTATACGAAGAAGCCTTGTTAAATGGAGACATGAATCCTAAACAAATAGATAAAGAAATGGGTTGGAGAACTAACACTTCTGAAAGACATTATAGAAACCATATGGGAGAGTTTCACCTAGCATCGAATCACACGTGTAAAATATGTACAGACCCAAAAAGAGCAGAATATGAATCTCGATATTTTGCTGATGGTACAGAATCTGAAGCCATAGCGGAAGAATTAGAAATACCGGAAAATAGTGTGTACCATCATATGAAGTTTCATTTTCAACCGTTGGTTCAAAAATCAGCAGCAACTGAGGTCGCAATTCAAGTCGGAACAGAAATGACAACTCTAAGAGAAAATGTCGAAAGATTAAATCAAAGACTTAACACTTATCTTGATGAAACTAGTGTACATGAAGATGGGTTTGTCAAAGATGCTGTAAGTTTACACAAAGAAGTTAGAGAATCTATTAAAGACTTAATGAAAATGCAAGACCAATGGGGTACTAAAAATGAAACCCCACAAATTAATCAAACAATCAACGTGTTAAAAGTGGAACTATCTAAAGAATCACCTGAAACATGGAAGAGAATTAGAGAGTCTTTGTTGGAAAGTGGAGAGGATGCCACTTGATTTCTATAGGAGATTTAATGCAAATAACACACCCCGGTCATAGACATTATAATTCTGATAATTCATTACACGATAGTGATTTACCTTTATTTTTAGATTATTGTGTTAATGTTATAGAGAAGTTCAATTATCATCATTTTAATTCTTATAACAATAAATTAGAAAATGTAGATTGTATAATAAGAATAGTAGATTTAACTACACGATTACAACAAAGTGATGAACCAAAAGAAGTTTTTGATATTCGTGCTGAATTGAGAAAAGAATTATCTAATTTTGAATATCTTTGTGATACGATGGCTAGGTGTTTTGTAAGTCCTAATTTTGTCATAGAGTTCTATCATAGGCTTTCTAATAAACTCAACAATGAAATAAAAGTATATGCGGGGTTAGACTATGACTGACCGTAGGGTGTACATTTCCAAGTCGGGAATGACAGGTACGGGTACAGACACAAGAATGTATTCACCACGTTCAGAATCTTCCCATATGTACCGAAATAACCACGAAGAGGACACTTATGGTATGGAGGATGGAAAAGTTCGTGATGATAAATATGAAAGAAAACTCCAAGAAAAAGAAAAAACAAAAGAGAAGAGAAATAAAATAAAACATATTCGTATAAAACCTAGTGATTTACCTGAAGAAGAAGATGAAGAAAGAGATGATTCAGAAAAAATAGATGTAGATAGAGAACTTTCTGCACAAACAGGCCCACCGGGTAATTTAGGTTTTGAGACTAGTCTTGCTATGGGTGCAAAAGGGCCGGGTGCAGCCGCTGGTAATTTATTTGCTATGGGAGAAAGCATGGATATTATTCAATTACTTAAAATGGGTAAATATGGTAGAAGAGGTGTTGGTAGTGATAGAAGTTTTGTGCCTACAACTAGACAGAAGGATGTTGCTGTAACAAAAAGAAAAACACCTAAAGAGTTGCTAATGCAAGCACTTACAGGCACACTTGGTTTAGAACCTAGTTTGACTCAAGCACAAAAAAGAGATTTAGTGGCTGTTAGACGAGCGTTAGATAAACACGGAAACAGTCTTAATATTCCTAAAACAACCATGATTAGAGATTTAAGTAATTATATGCCTATTTCTCAAACTACAAAAGATAAACGTGGTGAAAAAGGAGATAGAAGATATACTTCTGTTGTACCCGGTCAAAAAGGTATGAATATCAGTACAGGTCAACCTACATTTAGAAATCTTACATCTAGACAAAGAGATATTACAGGTTTAGAAGGTATGGATTTAGTGCAAGCATTAGACCATGAAAATTATATGGATGCTTTATCTAATATGTCAAGATACACACAAGCACAAAACTTACCTGAAAGTGAACCTGAAAGTGAACCTGAAAGTGAACCTAAGAAAAAAACAGGCATTTTACCAAAAATGAGTTCTGAGTATGAAAGAAGGATGAATGAATACTTTAATGCTAATTCAGGCTCAGATAGCAACATATCTACAGGTGAACCTATGGGAGATGCTTGGTCTACTTTAATGAAAGCAACAGAAAAAGAAATGGAAAAAAGAAGAGCCAAAGAACAAAACAAGAAATGGCGACCATCAACAGGTCAGTTTGACACACCACCGGGTGGTAGTCTAGGGCCAAAAGGTTCTACAGGAAGAAGAGATAAGGCTTTACGTTCATCTATTAAACAAGGTAAAAAAACAGGTTTAGAGTTAGCACATGTGGCTGTGGAGAGAAGCCATAGAGGTAGAAAAGTCAAACAACCGCTTTCAAAAGACCCGCAAAAGTATAGGGAATATCAAGGTACAATGGAAGCGAGGAAAAGAGTAGGTAATGTTAGAGTACCAACCGCATCACAAAGAAGATTCGGACAACGTAAATATTTCGCAGGGCCAACGGGCGGTGGTAGATTACCTGCGGGAGTTGGGGTGAAAAGACCAAGAATCCATTCACCGAGAATGTCATCAGCCCCCTCAGTACCTCATCTGAATAGAAGAAGCACTCCATCTGCTGGTTTATCGGTTGGAAAAATGGGGCTTAGAAGAATGGGCGCACCACCTGTTGCTGTGTCAGCACCACCTGTACCACCACCACCACCACCACCACAACCACCTATTCAAGACCCATCACAAATACAAATGAGTTCTGATTTAGTGGCGGTTAGTAATCTGTTAAAAGCAGGGCCAACTCATGCAGACATAGTTGAATTGAGAAGTTTAGTAAGACAAATGAAAAGGGCTTTGAAAACTAAAGACACGACATCGAAGGGTATGGGTACAAAAGATACTAGTGGGGCAGGTGAAGATAAACCGAAATATAATTCTGCTAGTTTTAGAACTACATCAAGACCTGAGGGGGCAACTGAAGATGCTACAAATGATTCTCAGGCTTTTGGTGTTCATCCTGAAAATCGTGGAGGCCCAACTCCATGAATTACATAATGTTACATTCAACAAACCTAAAGAAAAGCGATGGGAATGTAATTGCATGGGATGGACAATACCACGCACAAAGACATCCTCCTATAGAATCGTTTCAATCTCCTGACCCTAAGTTTCCTGAATTACATGCACCTCCTTTTGCTCATACAGGTGGACATGGAGAGAAAGACACAGGAATGCCGGGTGTTGGTAATCTAATCAAAGGTGGATTTGATTTAGAAAAAACAGATAGTGGAAAAGTAATACCTGTGTGGAAAGATGATTTTGGTGGAACACATTATCATGGTATAGACGGGGTTGCACATCATTATGGTAATTTACTTAGAAAAGCAGGTGTGGGTGGGTGTCCTATAGATGATATAGATGAAGCGATAAAACGCACAAACGCTGAACACGCAAATGTAGAAAACCATTTACCTAATTTTTATGACCCTGCATGGAGAAAAATTGCACTTAGTGATTATCAAGGTAATAATGAAGAAGGCTCAAGACAACATTACATAGAACACGGTGGAGGAAAAAAATTAGTAACGGGGTACACAAATTACCACAAGCAAAGAAGTCCTTTTGGGACATTCATTGATTCTTTATCTGTACCTTTTCAAAAACATTTGAGAAATATTGCAATAGAAAAAGGAATAGACCCACAAAGAATTGGTGGTAAATTAACACATTTTCTAAAATATCCACACATTAAAAGAAATCTACTTTCTTACGCCGTTCATCCGAAAGAAGGCCATAATGTGCTTAGTGGAAATGTGTTCCCATCCGGGCATTTTCAAGGAGGGAAAGGACACGCTGCTAATGAAGAAATGGTTACAGGTTTAACTAATTTAGGTCATAGTGTAGATAGAAGTATAGAAGGGTTAAGTGCTCATTCAGGTGCAGCGCATAAACTACCGGATGACTTTTATAAATTAAAAACTAGAAAAGGTGGAAGCACAGATGGTGGGGCTTATTCTGTTGTAATGAATGAACTTTTAGATACTTTTGACCCTACCCGTATTGGGGATGCTTTAGCCACAGGAAGAATAAAACAATCATTAAGCCCTATAAAACACCCTGCTTTAATGAATACGATGTTTAAGGGAAGAAGGCTTGCTGAGTGGGTACTAGACCCGAATATGAGACAACAATTACTAAGTGAATTACAAGGTACTTCTGCTTTTAACAAATTAAATGGTAGTACGAAAAAACATTCTGCTCATCAAAAACTTATGAATGCTTATACTGAACTTCACACAGGTGTACCCACCGAAGAAGAATTAGAAAACACAATGGATTTTGATAGTTATAGAAGTACAATTGGAACTATGAATGGGAGAAAAGGCACTCATCATACTGCTGGAAACATTTATGCTTTGGCTATGTTAGCAGGTAAAAATGAAGAAGTAGGAAACATGGTTGGAAACACTAGACTTAGAAGTTCAGAATTAACTCCTGAGTTAGCAGCAAAACATGGGATAAGTTTGTTACAAGAAGCACCTGAAATCACAGCAGAAAGAAGAAGAGTGATTGAAGCGTTGCATGATTATCTAGGTGAAGCACAAGGGCATAATGTTAGAGTTCCTTTACCTGAGGTTCTACCAACACAAGCAACATCAACACATTCAGTAACAGGTGGTAGGTATCAAGGTGGTACATTGGCTGATTATATTCCTTATCAAGCCACATATAATTCACCAGCATTAGGTGATGCTGAAAGTCGAACAATGGGAAATACAATTCAAACTAATAAAAATCCAATATTAGAACAACAAGCGGTGATGCAACCTCAACCACCGCAGACACAACAACCTCAAGGCCCGATACCTTTACCTCCGGGTGCAGCAGCAACAAGGATGGCGGCTGCTGGAATGAGTGATGAGCAATTACAACGTATTGCTGCGGCAGGTGGAGAAAGAGTTTCGACTCCTGAAAATATCGCTAGATATAGGCAAACTTTTTCAGACCCGCAGCAGACTTTTTTAAGTCAGTTCACTAAGGGGGGTAATAACATGACTAGTGCTCAGGACAGAATTGTTAAAGCATTAGAAGATGTACAGATGAAGGATGCATTAAGTGATGATAGTGTTTTGAAGCATTTAACAAACTCAAAATTATCAATAGAGTCTAGTGAAGATATTGCTATTATTTCTAAAAAATTAGGTTTAGCACCTCAAGATGTTAGATTGATTCACAACGCTAAAGGTGATTGGATGAGACTAACAAAATCTTTTGGATATACAGAAACAACAATCAAGGTAGTTAAGGCATCATTTAGGAGTGGTTTGAATGAGTAAGGTGCTTGTAATTAGAAAACAAGATGCGGGGGCTGTTCAAACTGCCGTTACTTCTCAAGGTATAGCACCACAAATTAATTTATCAGGTGGAAGCAACATACCAATCTCTTCTTACTTTAGACCTTTTGACCCAAATCTAGGATATACAGGACAAAGACCTGATGTGCAAAATATGGGTACAGCCGATGAGCCAATGTATAATTTCGCAGGTCAAAACTATGCTGATAAAAATCAAGCACAAGCAGCATACGACCAAGCACCTGCTTACAACTTGACAACTGCTGGAAAGGTTGCTGGTGCTGCTACAACTGCTTTACCCGCAGCATGGTCTTTTTTGAGTGCGCTATCAGATGATTCTCAAGGAGATGTATTTTCGGCTGCTGGTAGAGGGGCTTTAGGAGCGCAAGCAACAAGAGCCACTTTGGGTGGTGCTGAAAGAGCAGCAGCAAATCTTGGAAATACCGTTAGTGGAAAGTTTGCTGATTTTATGGACTCTACTGCTGGTAGCACATCAGGTAATGTTCATCAAAATAACTTTGAAGCAGAAACAGGAAAAAATGCTGACAGTGGTATGCACCTTTATAATGATAGACAATCAATTAATGACCCTGTTAATGCTCAGTTAACAGAAGCGAATAAAGTGATAGCAGAAAAACCAAGTGTTGTTCCCGGTCAAAAAGCACAAGACGCAGCATCAAAAACTGTGGATGATGTTACAAAACCTCAAGAAGATTTACAAAGGCGAGTAGTAAAATCTGTAAGACATTGGAGATATTACTAATGGTAAAAGATGTTGAAGCCTTTATTCTAGAAATGGACAGGGAGATGTCTAAGAAATCTTTTCGATATTTTTTTGTAGATATTATGGGGATGCTTTACAGCGGGCATCATGAAACTTGGGATAAAGGTTTAGAAGAAAACCAATACTACTGTGTTAAAGCATCTCGCGACCACGGTAAATCTGTATTTTTTATGTCATATGCTTTATGGATAGCGGCATTTAATCCCGGCACTCATATAATGATTTTTTCTCACTCTATGGAACAGACTCTTGAACATATGAGATTTATTAGAAGTAATATAGATACTGTTGAGATACTTCGTGATTTGAAACCAACATCAGGAAAACCGTGGGCTAAATCATATTTTGAGTTGACTAATGGTTCTCGTATCATGGCAAAGTCGGTTGGTGGTGCTACTAGAGGTTTCCACCCCGATGTGGTTGTTTGTGATGATATTCTATGGGGTACTACAGGAACTGAATTACAAAGAGCAGCCGATTGGTTTTATGGTGTTTTACTTCCTGTTCTTCACCACAGTTCTAGGTTGATGATGGTCGGTACACCATTCAGTTACAATGACTTATATGCTGAGTTAGAACAAAAAGAGACATTTTTGGTTGAAACTTTCCCTGCTATAAATATGAAAGGAGAGGCTCTTTGGCCTGAGAGATGGGATTTAGAATCTTTGGAACAAAGACGTTTATCTATGCCAGCGATACAATTTAGCCGTGAGTATCTATGTGAACCGATTCACGATGTAGCGAGTATGTTTCCTATGGATATTTTAGAAACCGCTAGAGACAAAGATTTGGTTTTGTTAGATAGGGCTGATACTAATTTTAATGAAGAAGGGCAACCTGATGGTATTTGGGGTCAACATTTCATAGGACATGACCCTGCTATATCTTCTGATAAAAATGCTGATTTTACCGCTATGACTGTGATGAGAATGTTACCAAATGAAGATGTAAAACAGATTGTACACGTTGTGCATGAAAGGGGAATGTCGTCATTAGCACAAAAAAGAATGATGGTTATTCTAAATAATAAGTTTCAACCTGATTTAATAGAATTAGAAGGCAACAATTTTCAAAGAATGTTAGAAGCAGAAATGAGAGAAATGGCAGCGGATATGCCAATAAAAGTCTTTATGACAACAAGAACAAAAAAGGAATCACTTTTCATGTCTTTATTACTCGCATTTGAACAAGGCCATATCAAGTTACCTTATGGTAATGAGAGAAGCCGTGAGTATACACATAAGGTGGAACAAGAATTGAATCGTTTTGGTATGCAAAAGAATGGTAGACTAGAGAGTGTTGGTGTAAACGATGACTTGGCGATGAGTCTAGCACTTGCTAATTGGGCGACTAAAGAGTTCAAAGGTAAAGTGGTATTACTTGATGATGTCATGGAAAACTTTGAAAATTGGTTTGACGGGAATCAAAACAATAGAGGGAACGGGGGTTGGATGATACCATGAATTATAAGAATAATACAACAATAATAGTAGATGATAATAATAGTTTTACTTTAATATGAGAGAGATTGAGATGACAGAACTTTTTTCTACAACAGGGGAGGGTTGGTTTGAAACACATGTGGGGTGTTCTGCTTCTGATATTGTAAAAAGATTAAGAAAAAATAGAAGAGTCAACAAAAGCCAAAAAAATGACATTGATGATTTAATTGGAGACATTCGCACAATCAAATCTTTAGAGTTTGATTCAACCATTACAATGCATTCATGGTTAGAAGATTACAAAAATGTAATAAAATCTTTTTCACCTTCAGAAAAAGACATGAAAGCATTAAGAAAGTTTGGTGATTCTAGAAAGGTTACTTTACAAAGAGCATGTATTCAATGGAATCAATCTAATGAAATACTCAAAATGCTTGATGAGTTTGAAGGAGTGTGGGGTCAAGATGAAAAAGACTCTTGGGTAAAAGCCATGCAACAAAAGAAAGATGCAAAGAAAGTTTGGAAAACCACTTTACATCAAATGGATAGGTTGAACGAAAAAGATGCAGAGGTCTTGAAAAAAAGCGCATCTATGTTGGAACAAAAAGGTGCTATGACATCTAAAGCAATTTTTCAAACTTTACATGAAAATAAAGATATTACCAAAAGTATGACTGTGGGAAAATTAGGAAAACTACTAGCCATGTATGGTGAAGAATTAGATATTTTAACAGGTAACACACGCTCTACATTTGTAAAAGCAGACAATCATGGTTTGATTCTCAAAGACCCTTTTGCTTACGCTGCTGGATTTTTAGATGCTGATGGTTATATTAGTATCACAGGAAGGGGAGAACCAAGAGCAGGTTTCATAGCAACGGGTACTAGAGGGAGAATACATTGTGAACATTTACAAAAAACTTTAGATTGTGGTCGTTTACAATTAGACCAAAAAGTGTACAAAGACAGTCAAAGGAGTCAACACCGCTTGCAATTCTATTCTAAAGCAGATATACGAAAGTTACTAACTTCCTTATTACCTCATTTGCAAATGAAAAAAACACAAGCCAAAGCGGTGTTAGCCTACATAGAAGAAGATGATAAAATGAGAAAAGAGGAACTTAAAAAACTAGTTAAATATAATAATTGGTCTGACGATACATCCAAGTCTGATGCCTTACTCGCTGAGTGGGGAGTACAAGCAGATACTGTTGCTAAATGGGGAGAGGGATTATAATGGCAGAAGATGATAGTAGGATAAGTCGTTTTCTAACAAATCTCTCAAAACCCTTCCGTAGACGTTCAACTCCTGAACCTACAATGCCCTTGTACACTACAGGTATACAAGAACCTGTAATGGCGCAAGGAATCACATTACCTGCTCTTTATGCGGTGGCTCAAGAAAATCTAGTTCTTAGAACTATAATATCAAAATTAACACAAGAAATGTTCAGAAGAGGATATTATTGGGAAAAGAAGTTTCAATTTTGCTGTGTGTCATGTGGTGAAGAATATAGTGATAGCGTTGACGCTTGTAAGTTATGTGGCTCTCCTGTGAGAGAACCTGATGTAGAACAAATGCTTTATCCTAAATGGTTGTTAAAACAAGAAAACTCAATGGAACAATCTTTCTTACATATATTATATGAAATAGAAAATGATTTGAATATTGTTGATGATGCGTTTTTGATATTGATAAAAGAATACCATGTAGACCCTGACACTAGTGAAATAGCATTTTATAGAATCAAAGAAGTAATTCGTGGCGACCCTATTTTTATGCGTATAGTTTCTGATAAAAGAGGTGTAAGAGGTGGTAGGTACAAAGTCTGTGCATTACATCGTGACCAAATTGCATATCCCGGTCAAAATGAAACTTGTGAAGTGTGTGGGAACGAAATGCAAGATGTACACTATGTCAATATGGCAGGTAGTGGTAAAACTCAATATTATATTGAAGGTGAGGTTATACATCTTAGTAAATATAACCCAAGTAAACTATATGGTAAGTCTCCTGTAAATACTATGTGGAGGCAAGCGATGTCTCTTACTGCTATGGATAATTATATCTACACAGCGTATCAAAAGAGAAGGTCGCCAAAAGGTATAATTTCAGTTACCACAGATAATCTTGAATCTATGAAGTCTTTTTGGAAATCTGTAGATGAAAAAATGGAACGTGACCCGCATTACATACCTAAAGTTGGTATAGAAAGTTCCACCGGAAGAGGGGGTGTCAATTGGGTGAAGTTTATGGACACATTAGATGAGATGCAATATATTGCTGTGAGGGATGAGATTCGTGCTAGAATGTCTGCTTTTTATGGTGTTAGCAATATTTTCATGATTGATAATGGTAAAAGTGGTGGTTTGAATAATGAAGGTATGCAGATATTAGTAACTAATAGAGCAGTTGAGTTTGGACAAAAAGTTTACACAGAAGTATTATTCCCTAGAATATTAAAACAATTAAATGTTACAGATTGGAAATTAACTCTTTATCCGAATGAAGAAGAAGATGAAATCACTCGTTTGAGAAGAGATGAGATGGAAGTTAACCTTGCACAAAGAATGATGATGCTCGGTTATAAACCTGAACTCATGGAAGAAGGAGAAAGAGATATTAGATTTACTTATAAAAAAATAGACCCACAACAAGAAATGCCGGGTGGACAACCGGGAATGCCACCGGGAATGCCACCGGGAATGCCACCGGGAATGCCACCGGGAATGCCACCGGGAATGCCACCGGGAATGCCACCGGGAATGCCACCGGGAAAGCCACCGGGAAGGCCACCGGGAATGCCACCGGGAATGCCACCGGGAATGCCACCGGGAATGCCACCGGGAATGCCACCGGGAATGCCACCGGGAAGAGGGCCGTTACCACCGGGAATTGTAAATCCGGGCGGTCAAGGAGTTGGAATTAGAAACAGAGGGCCAGCCTCACCTCAGTCTAGAACAAGCATGGGTGCAGGTTCTCCTATAACTAGTGTACAACAAAGAGGGCCACAACCTACGATAGCCCAACAGAATCAGAAGAAATTAGGCGATGCAGGGCGTTTGAAAGGGGCATAATTAATTAGTGGGTATATAGTGGGCTACAACAGAGTTGGTATTATGGAACTACGGAAAATGAATCCAATGGCAAGAAAACTTACGTTACATGTTGAAAGTCTTAGTAAAAGTTTAGACGATAATGATTCTGCAAGTAGCAGACACCATTTGAATGAAATACTCAAATATGCAGACTTTATGCAGAATGATTTAACAAGCGAAATCCGTAAAAGCGAAAGTGTAGAAGATTACGCTGGTGTTAATCAATTTGCAGGTGGAGTTCCTGTTGTGAAATACAATGAAAGAGGAAGTAAGTTTGATACAGGTCAAAGAAGTTCTGTGTTAAAAGGTACAGTAATTCCATCTCGTACTAACACTAACATGCGTAGTGTATCAGGTACATTCGGTAGAAGAGTGGAGTGAGTATAATGAGTGAGAGTGATTCTGACAATGCTCAGAAACTTTTGAATGCTCTCATTAACAAAATGGAAAGCATGGATGAAAGAATGCAATCTATGGAAAGAGAAATGAACTCTCCACATAAAATCCTTAAGAAAGCAGGTTATGTTACTATGAGAACTCCAATGACTGAGATTTCACTCACCGATGGTTTTAGAGGTAATTCTATTCCTGAAAATAATCAAATACTTAAATCACCTCAACAAGAATATAGTAATGAAGAGATTCACAAAATGTCATGGGAAGAGATTCACGAAATGGCAGAAAACTACGAAGAAAGAAAGGAGTTGTATTAAATGGTTAGACCAAGATTCACACAAGTAAGCGATGAAGTTAGTGTTATGTTACAAAAAGCACAAACTATAGCAAATAGATTAGATACTTTAGAAAAGGCAAAGTGTCCTCATTGTGATGGTGATGCTGCAAGAAGTAAGTGTATTTGTGGTAAAGTTGAGAAAGAAGATAAGTGTCCTTCTTGTGGTATGAAAAAATCTGAATGTTTGAATAAAATGGGTTGCGGTATGAAAAAATACGGCAGTATGAAAAAAGGTGAGCATCACAAAGCAACAACATTTGACACAAGACCGGGTGGTGTACAATTTATGTCTGAAACAGGCGGTCAAACTTACAATGCTCAATATCAAACTAATCAATCATTATTAGATTCAGATGATGTAGCAAATAAAGGTGCTAGAAGATTTAGTGTTAATCTAGATGCTCTTGCACCTAACATGAATCCTCATGAGTCAGCCGCAATCGGCCATCTTACTGAGGGATGAATGTGAAAGTTGGTATTGTGAAAGGGGTTTCAACCACCGAACATTGTCAACTATGCGGAGGTAATACATCCACAGGATGTTTAGCACCTGAAAATCAGGGTGGGAGTTTGCTGTCCTGTTCTATTAGGCAGAACCCCGCAATTGGAGGGAGGTGAATGATTTGGATTCAGACCAAAATATTCATCTTCAAGCAAGAGACAATTTGTTAAAATCTTTCATCTTTGCACAAGAAGATATAGACCATGAATTGAATGACTATGTTTTATCAGTCATTAATTTGTTCAATAAAGGCATATATGAAGAAAATTACATTGATAGATTTTTCATTGATAAAAGTCTTTTAATTTTGAAAGACGAAGATGTTAAAAGACAGATTTTAGATTTAGATAGATTCAAAGAATTAGAAGAAAGTCTACCATTAGATGGAAGAGAACAAGAAAGAAGAAAGAAACGAGAATCTTTCAAACCTACCTATGAGTATATGTTAAGTGGTAGAAAAACCGGACATAGAGATAGACTTGATTTTGAAAATGAAAAAACGGTACAAAGACCAGCAAAAATGTACCCTGCTAAACATAGATGGGCTGGAAAACATGTAGTGTCAGATGATATGATTTCTAGATGGCCTAAAAGTGTAACAGACTCATCTAGTTATAGAGACAATCCTTTTTCCAACATTTTACATCCTTTATTAAAAATTAATTCTAAACACGGTTATCCTGAGTTTGTTGAGAAATTAAAAAATTATTATTTGTCTAGTGAAGATGACACACCGCTTTCACAACTTCACGGTGAAATAGAAATGAGGCATAACAACTATCACAAAAAAAATGGAGATATGGTGTTAGACAACAAATATTTAGGTGATTTAAGTGAACATAGTGAAGGACACGGTGCTCTTGAACACACATTATATGAAAGGGCTTATCAAAAATGGATAGAAGATAACCGAGTTTCTGTTGATGAAATGATTAAAAATGGCTCTACAGATAAAGATGTTAGAAATAAACATTTTGAAGAGGCTGCTAATAAATGGACTAGTGACGACTATCAAGAAGTCGAAGGGAGTAATTTACAAGATAATAGATTATACGCTGATATTCAAAAATTAATTAATAGTGGCGGTTTCAAAGAAAGTGAAAATGCTAGAGATTATCTTTTAGAATATAAAAATAAAGGTAAATACGGTGAGGGAGAAATTGAACATTATGATAAACAAAAATACCCACTAGGTGTTTTAGAAAACCACTCTCATAAATTAGGATGGTTAGGGTATAATTTAGGTTTAGAATGGTTAGAACCTAAAGACAGAAGTAAAGTTATTGAACATTTATTAGAACACCGAAGTGATGGAAAAGAATCTCACCAATCACATGTTACGTTAAGTGATGGTGTTAAGTTGCCTATGGCTAGATTAAAAAGAAATGCAGCAAAAAGGGCTATGCCTGAAATGTTGTGGGCTATAGGTAGTCATGATAGAGCATTACCTAACACTAAAGCACATAGAGAAAACAAAGAAGAAATTGGTGACTTTGATACTGATAAAAGAGTTCATTTCTTTAACACAGGTATGAAAGAAACAATGGTAAAGACAGGTAAAGGGGATGAACAAATATCTCTTAATGAATCTTTACTTAAAAATATAAATGATAAATTACATAAAAACATGTACGACCAAGAAGATTTTCTTGAAAATCCCGCAGCCGAGCAGGGGATTAAAGATGCTAACTCATTAAGATTTTTACCTATAACAGATTATGAAATGCAAGGTGTTAAAGAAAATTATCAAAAAGGGTTGCGTAATGCATTCAAAAATCAAATGTTCACAGATAAAATGGGTCAAAGATTACCACTTGCTGAAATGAAAAGGGTAGATGCAAAGATACTTCATGCTGCTCTAAAAACCTTCAATCGAAATGTAAAAAACAGGAGACAAACTTTCCATGCTACAAGTAGTATAGAAGATTTGAAAAAACATTATGCTGTAGAAGAAGGTAAACACCCAATTCATGAGTTATTAGGTAATTCACTAGATGGCTCATTGATAGATGCAGAACACATTGAAAGTTTAGAAAAAAGATTAGAGCAAGGTTTTAGTGTAGGAGATACACAAAAAAATGTATCAAATCACTTACAACCTTTTACTAGAATAAAAGGTCCAACTGAAGAATCAGTAGATAGTGATACTGCAACTCATTTTCATAAAACTAAACACGGTTTAGAAGGATTACAAAACTTTTGGGCGCATGGTTTTCAAAGAGGTGGATTATCAACTTCTCCTGAAACTTACATGGATTTTTTACATGAAATGACAATAAATCCTGAAGAGCCTAATCAATCACTTTTTGGAGTGAAAAATGAAAAAAGCGGCATAATAGATTTACATAGTAATATTGCTGGTTTATTCGGTTTAATAAATAGTGAAACTTTACCACCTTATCAAAAGTTTGCTCACACACCAAAACAAGTCCTATCTATACATGACAGTTCTCAACCTAAAATGAAAAAAAGAATAAGAATGGATATGCCTAGAAATCTAAAAAATCATAATATTTCTGAACATAGTAGAACACCGGGTGTATCTCATAAGATTAAAAACTCTGAGATTGGAAAGTTATCACATTTGGGTATTGGCATGGCTGACAACGGATTACATAGCAACATAAACCCAACTGCTAGGGTAGGTAGTACACTAGGTTATACTTTTGATACTACTATATCTTCCAATTCATCGGGTATTCTTAGAGATTCTATATTAAGAGGTATAGGTCATAATCCGGGTGATAAAGACATAGCAACAGGAAGAACAAAATTAGGCTCACCTGTTTCTATGTATGGTCTAGAAGATTTATTCACAGAAGGAAAAGTTCCTTTACCTAATATTGGTGATAAATCAGACTTTTTGCAATTCATGACTGATAAAAACACATTTGCACGTTCTGAAAGTGAGCAAATGAAAACACTTAATTTAGACATGGAACAAATAATTGAAGAATTAAATTATTCTGTATTACAAGAAGAAAATAATATGGGTGGTCTTTCAGAAGTAGAAAAAGAACATCTTACTGATAGATACCAAGAACTTGAAAATCAAAAACTAGAAATCATTAGACAAATGAATAATATTGATGATAGTGATACAGCCTTAGGTGTAGAAAATGGAATCATGTTAAGAAATCTAAGAGAGAAAAAATCAGACTTAAACGCTATACATGACATAGCAAGAGAACACATCATACCGGGTATGAAAAAAGCAAACCCCGATGCTTTTCCTTTGGATAACCCATCTCAATTTTTAATTGATTCAGCACAAGCGTTACACGATGCTGAGTTATTTGCTTTACACTCGGATGGTTCAATACATGGGAAAAATAGTTTAGGTTTGACCCATAATGAAATAGAGACTGATAGTATACAAACTAAATTGGGCCAATCACCACATCGTGATATGGCTCAAAGTGTTAGAGATAACGGCATAAATCTAGATTTAGAAAGAGAAGATAAAGATGAATATATTAATGAACTTTTTGAAGAACTAAGTATACCTCCTTCAAATTACAATAAAAAAATAATAGAAGGAGTGTTACAATCAGGTAAAACACATCTTACTACTATGGGTAATTTATTAGCACAAGAAGAGCATGTTCCTAACCACGTTAAAGACCACAAAAGTATGATTGAACATTATGAAGAACAACTTAACCAATCTACATACGGTGAGGGTAGAAAAAACCTAGCATTAGATAAAAGCCATCTTTTGAATCGTATGCCAGCAAGAAAACATTTGTTGTTAAGTCAAGCAACAAAAGATGAATTAGAACATTGGGGTTTGGATTATCACCAATTACCAAGAAATATTTACGGTAATGAATCAAAAGGAACTAGTGTGAAAGATTCAGGTATACCTAGTAAAACTAAAAGATTCATGGATAGTTTAGTTAGTTATGATGAGGGTGCATCTCCTGATATAGAAAATACCGAAGATGTAGGTAGAGTAACAAGAGATGAAGTAACTCATGGCTCAGATAAAATTAATTCTGTGCGTTCTAATGATGGTATAAACCCCTATCTATATTATTCTAGTAGTGCTCAAAAATTACACAATGGAAAAGTAATGTTTCCTCCAAGCACTAGTATGAATATAGATAGAGATGGAAATGCACAATGGGGAAATAACACACAGCAGAGTTATATGATACCCGCTTCGGAAGAAGGTTTAGTTGCCATGCATGGAGAAAACACCATATCACAAATACAAGGTTTAGCAAATCAGCAGGGTTTAGACACTATGTATGTTAGTCCTACTAGTAATTTAGATAGAATTAGTCCTGAAAATCCTATAGGTGAAGCAGTCAACTATGAGACTATAGCCACTAGTTTTGATAAGATAACCAATAGTAGTCTATTGAAAAACTTACCAAAAGAAATGCCATTACTTGACCCTTATCACAAAGTTTTCGATTATGAGAATGTGGAAGAGTTGAAAGGATTTACAGGAGATTGGGTTGTTGCTGCTATGGAAGTAGGTCAAAGAGTCAAAGTTACTCGTAAGGGTACATTCATAGAAGTCAAGTCTAACGATGGGGATAAAATAGGTTTATCTGATTCTATGCGCACATCTATTAGAAAATTAGGAAGTAAAAACTTCATTATGGATGGGGTTCTTAATGATAAAGGAATTACTATGATGGATTTGATGTATTATGATGACACCGATGTAACAGACATGGATGTAAGAGAAAGGATGAAATTATTAAGAAGTCAATTTGATAGCCATGAAAATATTTTCATCCCTAGTCCTTCTACTCTAAGAATGACAGACGAAGATGGTTTAGAAGAAGCAATAAAATATTTGAGAAGTGAAAATAAAGATTGTAAAATACTTATTAGAGATGCTAAATCAACTTATATGAAAGGGGAAGAAAAACATCCTAAGTGGATTTTACTTACTAAATCTGATGATGACTTTCACATACCCTTTACTATGGAGTTAGAAGAAAATGTATTTATTATCAATTATGAACATGATATAGTTAAGTTTGATATTGTTGATGAAGAACCTATCAACCCACGGGCCATATTAGGAGAGTTAAACAATAGCGACTATACATTAACTTTAACTAAAAGTTTAGAAAAGTATTGGCGACCTGCATTTTACGAAATGGTGAAAGAAGAAAAAGATGAAGATGATACTGAAGATGATGAAGATGATGAAGTTATTTCAGACCGTAGAGCAGAAGTTATGGAACAAGAAAGTGCTGGAATATTAAAACCTAAGAAAGACCCTAATCTCTTACTCAAACCAAACATGATGAAAAATATTATAGAAATTATTGAAAGAAGCATGGATGCTTTAGAAAAAGGGCATTTCCCAATGTCGGGTGGAAAAGGCTTAGGTATTGATGTTGGTAGTGATATAGAAAGTCCTAGAGGGCCGACTAAACTTACCAATGAGGCTTCTTTACCTGATTGGGATATGAAAGAAAGACCACAACAAGACCCTGAGAAACCTGAAAAGTACCCTAATAGGGAAAAGAAAGCATTGGAAACAAAAAGAACAGATTGATTTCCGCTTCATTCATATAGTATTGCATTATACATTATGGTGTGTGTTATCCACAGCAAGCCTTTATGGTGATGATACAATCACCTTGCTCAAAGCAGGGAATGATTTGGTAGTGGCAGGGTACGCAAGCGTAGAATTAGTAGATAAACAGGGGGATTTAATAACAAAAAACGCTTTGAAAGACGGATTCAAAAAGTTCATGACCGACCCAAAATACAGAAACGTACAATTAGCACACTCAAATATACAAGTCGGAGAAGTTATTCCAAATTACACAGATAGCGAAGGGAGGGTATGGAAAAGCGAAGTTGATGATGTCGGAATGTTTGTAGTAATACAGTTACGTGATGACATCGAGAAAGCAAAAGAAGTTGCTGCTGAAATCAGAAAAGGAAAACTAAGAGGTTTTAGCATCGGTGGACAGGCATTCAAAAGAGTAAGAAAAAGTGACCCAAAACACGGCGACTACCAAGAAATCAGCAAACTAGAATTACACGAAATAACAATCTGTGAAAAAGGAATAAACCCTGAAGCAACATTTAGAATATTAAAACAAGATAAAACAAAGGAAGGAAATAAAATGACCGAAGAAAACGAAGATATGACGAAGCAATTGGGAGATGTTCTCTCTCGTCTAGAAGGCAGACTTGACGCTATGGAAAAAGGCTCTATGCCACCAGCACTCAAAGAAGCAATCGCAGACAAGAAAGAATCTTCTGAAAAGAAAGACGACAAAGAAAAGGCATCTGCTGATAAGAAAGATGAAGATAAAGACGATAAAGAAAAGTCTGAGTTTTCTGACGTTATCACATCAGATTACTTAGATTGGATGGAAAACACCCTAAAAAGCGGCGGTGTAGACATTGATGGTGCAAGAGCACACTTCGATGACCTCAACAAAGCAAACTTAGGTTCAGACCTAAAAGACGATGGTGCGGAAAGATTCGCAGCACAAGTCAAAGGTCGAGTGCAAGAAAATGGCGCACCTTCCACTAATGCTATTTCCCGTACAACAGGAAGTGGCGGAAAGAAAGATGTTAAGAAATCTGATTTCCTAACACCCGATTCAGTGAGTGATGCAGATGTAGAAGCAGCATATGAAGTCTACAAAGCAGCGGCTATGGAACAAGAGTTCCGTGGTTCTCTAGAATCAAGTTTTGCAAACCGATTTGCTAATGAAAGGCAAGAAGAAATTGCAAAAGCACAAGCACAACAATTTGATGCTCGCGGCCCACTTGATGAAGTAATGAAGGCTCTAAACTCTCTTAATGAGAGAATTGACGGTATGACTTCAGCAGACGGTACAACAACCATCGCTAAGAGTGCAAACACAACACCACAAGTAACTATTCCATCAACTCAGGACATGCACAAAATGTCATGGGATGAGGTTCATGCCTTAGCAGATAGGGCTTTTGATAGGGGAGAGTGAATTAAATGGCAAGAGATTATGTACGCACAATAACAGATATGGAAAGATACTACTATGGGGCAGGTAACTCAATGGGTTACTCCTACACAGGTAGTGAATTACTCAAGGCTGATAGCCCTATGCTATCAACTACCGCTGGTACTTACCAAGCAATCTACGGTAGAAAAGTATGGTCGCAACTGAACCAAGAGTTCAATGCGTTCTCTATACTACCTAAGAAACCGTGGGATAGAAGCGGATGGCGTGTTATTACTGCAAAGCCTAACGGCGGTGCTCTACATGGTGGAGTTGCAGAAAACGCAACATTACCTGAGACTGTAAAACCTACATTCCAACACATCGGTGCAAAACCTAAGACAATTGCTCATACATTCGATATGTCTGAAACAGCAATTTTCCTAGCAGACCGTGATGATGGTCTTGGAGACATCAGAGCAGTTCTGAAAGAAGAAATGGGTAAACACCACGCTGAAATGGTAAATAAAATGCTATTAGGCGATGTTGACACACCAGCAGCAAACAACTTCGAGTCATTAGACCGTATTACTGCTGCTGACGCAGGTACAACAGGATTAACAGGATTGAAAACATCAAGCAGTGATGCACACGTTAGTGCTGCTGCTGACTTAGACATCTATTCAATTGATAGAAGTGCTAACTCATGGAGTCACGCTGAAATGGATTGTGCTGCTGATACAGCAGATGCAAGCCGCAGAACTTTCAGCCTAGACCACTTAGATACGCTATTCCAGCGTATTTGGGAACGTGGAGGAAACCCTAAGGTTATTCTAACAGGTTACGACACTCTAATGAGATTACAACAACTTCTACAATCACAACAGAGATTCATGGAAGAGAAGAGAGTTACCCCTACCTACAACGGTGTAAAGGGTGTACCCGGAATCGAAGCAGGTTTCATCGTAGCAACATACAACGGTGTACCAATCATACCAACAAAGGATATGCCTGATGATGGTGGAATCAGCCGTCTATACTTCTTAGACACTGATTACATGTATTTCAGTACAGCAATACCGACTCAATACTTTGAGTCCGGTATCGAAACAGGCGACCCATTCGCAATTAACAGACTAGGACAGGAAGGACTTTACCGAACTATGGGTGAAGTATGGACTACTTTCTTTGGGGCGCAAGGCTCAGTGAGGGATTTAGTCTGAGATTCGTGGAGAATTGAAGATACAGGAGGAATAAGATATGGCAGATACATTAACAGTAACAGCAGCAGGTGGAAGCATGACAGCAACCTTAGTCGGTGCATGGGAACTTAGAGCAGGTTCTCATGACACCACTGAGTGGTTAGACGGGGCAGCAGATGTAGGTTATCCGGGCGGAGGTCCGGGTACATTCAATGCTTCAAACTCAGACGGTGCAAACGGATATGACGCAGCACCTAAGATGGCAATAATTACACTAGGAACAGTAGCAAATACTGACACCGTGACATTAAGCGGTGGTGTAAGTGCAATACTTGGAGTGTTCGCTTCAAACGGTACAGCAGCAAGCGCACAAACATTAGCAACAACCACTAGTGGTCTAGTAATTACAATGGCAACAAGCGGCGCAGTAACAGCCGGACAACTACTTGTACTATACAATTAAGGTGGTTTTGAATGCCTATTATAAGATACAATGGGCCTTCATTCTACGGTAGATGTCCTGACCCAAGAATGGCTGACTTCACTCGCGGAGAAGAGAAAGAAGTCAGTCAAACTTGGGTTGATGAATGGCGTAGAGTCATTGGAGAGCCTAAGTTCACTTTAATTGGTGATGAAGGTGTAACCGTAGACGCTGGTTTAGACGGCATCCCTGATGCTGGATGGAGAAACAGTGACATAAAAGCATGGTTGACTGAAAGAAATGTAACAATTTCTAGAGGTTATACTACAAAGAGTGGTTTGCTTACATTAGTTGAGCAAACTCTAAACCCACCTGCCCCTACCCCTGTTGTAGAAGAGGCAGTTGAAGAAGCGGTTGAAGTACCGATAGAAACAGAAACATTAGAAAACGGAGAGTGAAAATAAAATGGCATTTACAAGTACACAAGATACAAGACCGCATTACATAGGCGACCTTATGATGGTAACAGGAACTTTCACTAATGGCGGAGGCGATACAGGTGGAAACATTGACCTCTCTTCTATGCTTGCAACAATAGTGGGGGCTGGCGCAAATGCTGGCTCTTCTACTGCTGGCACAGGGGCGGGGGTTGACGGTGTTTTTACATTGATTAACGGTTCAACATTAGTATTACAAACTGTAGCCGGACAAGACGGTACATGGTACGCATTTGGTCGCCGCAGTTAAGGCGGTGAAATAAATGGTTAAAGCAATACAAGTTATTGGCCCATATAGCCCTAAGGAGTTTTCCGGGGCAGGTAATGACGGTGCTCTAAGCACTAGTATGACAACGGACATAGAAGCATTAACAGGATATGTTAGTGCTAACATAATCTCCGTTGAACCTATAACAGTATTGGGTAATATATTTTTAGTGGTATATCAGAAAGAATGAATGGGTGGGATAATGAATGAGTTTTGGCTTAAAGCACTTAGATGTTGAAGATATAGAAAGACTTCAAAAACAAGGTGTGAGAGCAGAAGAGCATTACCATCCTAACATAGTTACTGATGAAAAAAATCCTTTGAAGGGTGTTATCACTAAACAAAGAGCCAACGCTCAAAAAGCATCTGATGTACTAAATATCAAATCCGGTACTAGATGTACTCATTGTGGTATGCTTCATTTCATGTGGAGGGAAAATTGTGCTACTTGTAAGAAACCAATGAATTATAACTTAGGGGTGAAAGAATGAGTGATTTTTTTGAAGTTTTGAAAGCAAGACGTAAAAGAAAAGATTACTTATCTAGAAAGTACAAAAAAACATATGTCCACCATCCCGAAACAGGATTCAAAGGCACTGCGGGTCAATTTGCTAACAGACTAATGAATCAAAGGTTTGCAGAATTAGGTATAAATCCTAAAGATTTAACTAAAGAACAAAGAGAAAATTATCGAAAAAAGATAGAAAATGATATTCTAAATATACCTGATATGACCGACCACACGTTCAATGATTTTGGTCTAAAACAAATTGATAAACCTTCTAAAGAAGAAGAACCAATCAAGTATGTTTCACATGCTGATGGCTTCAAAGGTACTATAGGTCAAAGAGCCTTTAGAATGATTCAAGATGGTATCAAAGGGGGTATGGACATCCCTGAACATCAAAAAGAAGCATTAAGACAAAACTTAGTCTTAGACATGCAACAAAACCCTGAAAAGCATGGGCTTACTGAGATAGTTGGGGCGAAGCGGTCTGACTTTAGGAAGCCAAAATCCAAAAAAACACCCCAAGCCGCTTCTACCCCACCAAAAATTGCACCAATTTTGCCAAAAGAACCTCAACAGTCTACTCCTGATGGTTTGAATATGCAAAAAGTTATGCAAGCGATGAAATTATTACAGGATAATAATTTACCTGTAACCGCGGAAAGCATAGAGGCTCTCTTACCACATCTACCTGAACAAGACAGTTCACCTGTACAAAGTAGGTCAAATCAAAGTGGTAATCCATATCCTACGGGCTTGACTCCTGAGGGTAAGTTCCAACCACAAAGATTGGGCCTTTCTTTTAGAGGTGATGAAGTAGAAACACCAGCACAAAAAGAAAAGATGTTGGAATACTTTAGAAATAATCCTGATAAAAGAGTTCAACATAGAAGAGAAGGAGATGAGTCAGAACAATTTTTGGCTTCATTAATGAACAACATGAGTGCTGAAAGCGATGCAAAAACTGATTTTACTCAATACTTCCCTTCTAGATATGATGAAGAAGGTTTAGTAGGTGCTGACACTAGAAGTGCAACTGATGATATGGATAGACCTGAGATACCTGATTATTTAGACCCTGTGAAAAATAAAAAGCGAATAGAAAATATAGAACGTCAACAAAAAATATTCGATGCTAAAAGTGGTATGACTGAAGAACAATTGAACCAACAAAGAGTTAAGACGATGGCAGCACTTCAGGGTAAAAAAGTTGCTGATGATGCGGCTAGAGAAAAAGCGATGGCAGATGAAACTAAACCAGCCGAGCAAATGACAATGGCTGATTGGGAGAACCGATTAAAAATAAGTGCTGCGAATCCTACAGGCGCACCTCCACCAACATTGAATAGCAATTTTGATAATAATATGTTTGATGAAAACGGAAACTTGAAAGAAGAATACCAATGAGGATGAAATATGCCACAAGTGTTTAGTCCGGGTGAGGGAGAAACAAGACCTCTTGACCCCGATGCTATAGTTTACACAACTGCTCAAAAAGTAGCAGATTTACTTGAGATTGGCCCACAGGAAGCAGTTGCTGTTGCTCATGATAGTGATGCTGATGGTGTATATGTCACAGGAAGTGATTATAGAAACTTAGGTTATACTGTAGGTGATACGTTACTCATCTATTCAGATGCAGACCCATTAGGATTAGAACGTACAATCACTTCTATCACTACATCTATTAATGGTGTTAAACTCAACTTCACTAGTAACATAACTGCTGCTGACTACCAATCTGCTGATAACACATATGTGCAAAATCTAGCCTCGTTCACCAATGGTAGAACAAGAGGCGTGAAGAGAAGTAAAGTGGAAGATTTAATCAAAAGGTGTCAGGATAGAATAGATAATATTACTCATAATTCGTGGAGGCCAAACTTAGTCTCAGCAGAATATATTAATTTTGACACTTACAAACCGTATAGGAGAAGATATTACACAGATTATGTTGGTACAACCCCCCTATTATTCAGAAATGTTCAACAAATACTCCGTCTAGAATTATGGCAAGGGGATGACTATAGAGAAATAGGCGCATCTGAGGCTCGTATTGCTTTACCTGATAGTGTTAGAGGTTTGAGTGGTTCTATAGTTGTATCACCCGGAAATGGAAGTGCTGGTGTTCTTACAATAGGAACAGGCACAGGTCAATGGAGAGCAGATTTTGATAAAATAACATCAGCACAAAACTTGGTTGATTTGATAAATAAAGAAGATAGAGTTAACAAAGCGGCTGTTGATTTCAGCCCTGCTTTTACTTTAGAAGGTAGTACCGATAATGTTGGTGTACATAATGAGTTCTACGCTACGGCTAATTCTGATTATGGTGCGGGTAAAGTGAAGATAACTAGTATGCGGTCTACTCAAGCAGGTGAATCTTGCAGCATCGTATCAACTAACACTAACTTAGAAATTAGCCAAACACAAAGCCATGTTGCTACTTTTAGTAGCCTTTCTTCAACTACAATTACTGTGAGTGATTCTACCGGAAGTTTTACCGATGCTGGTGTTGCGGTTGATGTTAATGGAAAGGTATTCAGTTATACAGGTAAAACAGACACCACTTTCACAGGTTGTGTAATTGTGGTTGGTTCTGCTTTGACTGAAATCACAGGAGTGCTAACTCAACATATTTTACAAGTTGATTTACACGGTGGTAGTGCTAGTGGTGACAGAGGAAGATTGAGAGATTGGTGGATAGACAATGAAATGGGTATTATCTACTTTAACAATTCATATCCTTTCTTTGAGTGGAATGCTGTTAAAGTTGCATACATCTATGGTGAAAGATATTTAGAAAAGGCAATAGAAGATGTCTGTACAAAAATGGTAGCCATTGATATTTTAATGTCTGATGATAGAAGTGTACTAATCCCTGAAGGTACACAAAACATAGACTTAGCATCTAAGGTACAACTCTACAAACAAGATATTGATAAGATATTACCACGTTACATAGAGGTGGTAACTTTTGAGTGATGCCTTCATAGAAAGACAATTAGATGATTATATTTGGGTCATAAAAGAATCTTATAAATCAAGTGAAATGCAAGAGTTATTGCAGAACTACATAAAAGGCTCGCCTCCTGATTATAGGGAGAAAATTAAAAATCAAGAATTATCAACGTATGGTATGAAAACACAAGATGGTGTTGTCATAAAAGGTAATGGGGAAGAAGCAAAACCCGAAGATTTGCAAAAAATTGAAGATAATGTTGACAAAAGAATGTTAACAGAATCCCCTGCACTTAGAGAACAGAATCTACAATTAGAAGGCACTTACTTGTTTCCTGATAAAAAAGAGTTGAAAAAGAAAGCATATGAAGAATTGAAGAAAACTAAAAAACTAGCGAAGGATGGGATTAACTAATGGTGGCGACTTATAGTGAAGCATTAGATGTCATCATAGACCTTTTTTCAAGTAATTGGAATAGAGGAAATACTGATAATATCAAACCGATAGTTGTTGATATTGCTAGTACAGACCCTGAAAGGGGTAAAAGAATTGATATGAAGAAACATGACTATGTATTATGTTTTGAAACAGCACACAATGAAGAAGTTCCTGAGATATTATATGACTTTGTAACCACTAGAATCAACATAACGGTTGATATTAGAACCACAAGAAGTAGAGACAGATTGAAGAAAATGGAGAACGAAATTAGAAGATTAGTTCACTCAAAACGCAAAGGAGATGGGGTAAATTACGATAGGTTAGTATACAAAACACGAACAGACCTATCCGATAGGAGTAAGCAATTGTTCAGAATGACCTTCCAAATAGAAGTAATTGTGTTTGCAGAACTAATACCATGAGGTGAAAAAAAATGCCATCAACAGTCTATAAGGGTGATTTAACAGAAATATCATTCGGCCACGAAGCCACAGTAAAACTACCAACTTATTTTGATGAATCGTTTGTCTTTTCAGTACAGGCTGAAGATGCTAGTGCAGACACTACCACAGTCAGGTTAACAGGTTCAGGAAGCGCCACAGCGCCTATTTATAACGGTCAATTATCATTCCCTATAGGTATGCTTGTAGGTTCAGAATTAACATTTTCTGATTTGGGTACTAGTCAAAACTTCAATTTAGATGACAACTTTGCTACATCAGGTAGACGTTATACTATTGTTAAGAATGAAATAGGCTCTAATTATACAGACATAACAATTACACCAAAGATGCTTAGTGGTACATCTGCTGCTACTACAGCCCTTGGAAATGGTACATTACACATTCATGCTTTCAAAACACCCGCTATGGAAGTGGATATGGAATATTCTGTTAATGCTAATGCATCATCTGAAAGTGTTGCTACAGACCAATTTATGGGTCTTATTAACACAATATCTCTTCCTGAAACAAAAGTGGATTTGAAGCGTTATCACGTTATAGGTCTAGGCCGAGATGTGGCTGTTCAAGTGCCGGGTAGATTCACTAATGTTGGTGGTAGTTTTGAAACCACAATGCACAATGCTAGGTGGTTGTATTATGGTTTAGGAGAAGAAACTGTTTCTTTCACACCTGATGGAAGTGCGCCTACTTTCTCAACAGCATCTGCTACATCTATTGGTGAGACTTTGATGACAACATCTACTGATTTAACATCGCCTTTAGGGAAATATGTTTACATTCAAGATGAAACGACTGTGCCTATACATTTGTATAAAGAGGTAGGAACACAGGAAACTTACGGTGATTCAGGTGTTGGGCCTGAAGATTTAGTTACAGACACTCAAAGTAAAGAAATGAGAAGAATTGTTGCTTACTATGAAAATGACACTACTAACACTAACTACATATGGTTAGATGAAGGTCTAAATTATGTACACGCATCAGGTAAAACTGTAAAAATGGTAGATTATTCAGCCGCCGCCGCTGCTAACAGTACACCTGTTTTGGACAATTCGACAAAAACAATTACTAATCCTGTTAACAGAATGTTATATTCTAAGAGTACAGTTCCATCTTTTGCTATGGAAGTTAGCATTAGAAGGTTAGACAATCAAGAAGAAGATGATACAGCAAATGAAGTTGTAGATGGTGGTGCTAGTGATTCTCAACAATTAACTAGAGTTTTCAAAGGTTGTAAAGTCAAAGAGTTCTCTATGGTGGCCGATACAGATGCTGCTGTGAGATTGAATGTTGGATTCGATGCTGCACTTTGTTACACTGATACAGGTAGACTTGAGGCTAGTAATAAAGGTGATAGATTTGATGTACATAGAATCTTTGAAGATACTGCTGATACAGTAGCAAAAAGAAGAGAAGCGGGTATTGGAAAAGGTACACAAAAACCATTCATGTTTTACAACGGTCAAATACAATTAGGTGGTGTAACACTTGGACAAGTTATCTCCTTTGATTTGAAGGGTAAAACAGGGGTTGAACAATACTACACTATTTCAGGTAACAGAATGGCTGACGCAGCAACAGACCAAGTTCCTTTTGCTGGTGCTAGAAACGCTAGTCTTGCTGTAGAAGGTAAGACTGAATATGAATTAGATATGGAAATCATAGTGGATAATCCTACTTTATTCCATCAAATGAGAAGAGCAGTTAGAAACTTCGACAATGCTAACAAGATGGTTAGATTGTCTTTCGTTAAACAAGGTACAGCAGCAGCATCAGGTAGAGAAAGTATGGACATTGTAATAGATGATTATTTCATTACAGAAGCCTCTTTACCACTTCCTGACGACCAAGCCCCAATAAAATCCACCTTGAAGATTCTACCTAAGTCCATTAGAGTGTTTGCACAAGATACAGTTTTCCATTATTGAGGTGAATAAATGAAAATACCACCAAGTAGAAGAAGATGGCATTTTAAGAAAAAAGGATTCAGTAATTACTTAGATTGGATTTTAGAAGAAGTTGGTCTAAGAGATGTTGATAAAGAGATTTTCAATAATGTTAACAATCGTAAAGACTTAGATGTAATGGTTGCTAATTTAATTCCACAGGAGATTGAAGAAAATGATACAAGTGAGAATATTGAAGATAGTGTTGAAGAAATTATTGAAGAAAGCAAAGAAGATGAGATAGAGCCAATAGTAGAGCCTGAGCCTGAGCCTGAGCCTGAGCCTGAGCCTGAGCCTGAGCCTGAGCCTGAGCCTGAGCCTGAGCCTGAGCCTGAGATTAAACAAGTAGTACCTTTAGTAGAACAAATGTTTGTACCTGAAGAAATAGATTACAATTCCATGACAGTACGTGAATTACAAGAAGTTTGTAGAGAACGTGGTATCACAATAAGAGGCACGAAAGCCGATGTGGTGTTACGTTTAAGAAGAAACGATGAAGGACTGTTAGGAGATACCGTAGATGACGAGACTGATGCCCCCTCAGAAGAGGCTGTTGAAGTTGAGTTGGATGCCCCCGTTGAAGAAACGGCTGTAACCGAAGGTGAAAACAATGCCACAGATAGCGAACAAGGAGAACTTATTGACAAAGAAGAATGAACAGAAATATGATATTAGTGTAGACCCTGATAATCCTGACCTAATTATGGAGGTTTGGATAAGGGATATTAATTTCTTTGATGTTCAGAATGCTGCTCAAAGCATGTTCATCATTAAACCAAATGGTGAAACAGAACTTAACCTAGAAGGGTATTGGACATACGCTTTCACTAATTGGGTGGTTAAAACCAACCCATCTTTAACACCAACAGAAATGACACAACTACAAGCACATGTAGCGAATCAAATAGTAGCCCACTTGCCTAAGCCTGATGAAATGGCGGAGATGATGCAAGGGGGTTTTACGAAGGCGAGCAACTGAGGATTAAGGGTTTTTTGAAGCATCGGAGAGTAAGAAACTCAGATGATTACAAAACCCAAAGTCAGTTGTTCGCCTACTTCGTATCGAAGCATTATAACATATCAATATGGGAGACACTAAACATGCCGTTAGATATTTTTTATCAATCTTTAAATTGGGCTATTGTTATGGAAGAACGGGAACAACAAGAAAGAAGTAAAGAACGTCTTGGAAACGAGACATCAAACGAAACCATTACACTTGACTACTCTTTCCTGAACTCGGAGGATGAGGAATGGTAGCACCACTTGTAGCATTAGGTCTAGCGTTGTCTAGAACTCAAACTGTCACAAAAGCCGCAATTGGTGGTGTTGCTATACTATCTACTGCTGTTTCAGGAATAGGCACAGCATTCAAAAAAGTCTTTGATATGGGAATTAAGTTTGCTAGTAAAGCGTTTACTTTCATGAAAGATTTTTGGACTGAACACATACGCCCTTTGTTTGAACCTATAATTGGTGTTTTTGAAACTATATTTTCTACAGTCGGAACTTTGTATGAGGGTTTTGTTAATCTATTGGTAGACCGTTGGGAGGCTTTCAAAAAAATAGTCTCAAGTCTTAAAGATACACTTGATAGTGCATTTGAGTTAATCACAAACCCATCTTTCGATGCATTAAAAACTCATTTTGGAAATGTACTAGTTTTCTTTGAAACTGTTTGGGATGAAACATTTGGTAGGATGTTTGCGTTTATATCTGACATTAATGTGTTTGACGGGATTAAAACCGCATTCACCACTATGTCAAATGGTATATCTTCCATATATGATATGACTCTAGCACCTGTGTTTTCTATGATGCAAAGTGCTGTTGATACTGTGGTAAACGGTCTTACAACAGTTGCTAACAAAATAGCAGATGTTTTAGGTTCTGTTGCTGGCACTATATTAGATATAGGAGGTAAAGGTGTTGATTTTGTCGCTGGTATAATACCCGGCGGTGGTGGCGGCGGCGGTGGTAGTACCGATACTGTTGCAGGTGGTGGTGGTGGACACACATTCAACATCACAGTCAACGCTGGTGGTATTACAGATAGAACGGATAAATTAGCATTGGCTAGAGAAATAGCATCATTATTACAAACAGAAGTTGCTAAAAATATTGGTGCTACAACAAGTGCGATGAAGTATTGAGGTATTAAGATGGCTGCTAGTGGAACACCTATTCGCCTTGTAAGAGAGGATGGCGAACTCATTGAGTTAAATGCCACTAAAATAGTTATGAGTACAGATAGAAGGTTTGGGCCAAAATCAGTACCCTTCTCAGGAAGCAATAGAGTTTCTCTAGATTTGAACTTGAATAAGGCTGTTATCTTAATTCAAGGTTTTTTCTCAGACGATGAGATAGCAGTTGGTGGAAAAAAAGCAGTTGCTACTATAGATTTTAATACATCAACTAGGGCTGGTTATTTTCCAAAAAATCCTTTTGCTACAGAAAGCAATATAAGAAAAGTTTTTGCCTCAGACCAAAATACTAAATTAACTCTCAAAGACTCTAATGGTACAGATAGAGTTTTGAATATGGTGTTGGGTGGTAGTAATGCATATAATAGTGGTACAAAAACTGTTACAGTTACTGCTACAGCCACACCTGCTCAAATAGCAACACAGGTAAAATTAGGCTTAGATACTTCTTATTCTAGTTATTTTACAACTAGTATAGTTAATGGTACTACGGCGGTTGATGGAAATATTCTTAATTCCAAACTTATAATTACTCAAACTAGTGATGGTGCTGGTGGAAATAGTAGTTCTCCTTTTTTCACTTTAGATAATAAGTTGATAGGTATGCGTATTCCAACTACAGAAGATTTTGCTGGTGGAAAAACTGCTAGTAGAAAGTCTGCTGGTGATAAAGCACAAGATATGTACAGTATAATGAACAATAGTAGTAGAAAAACTTTGAGAGCAGCAGGTCGAAGATTAGGTACTATATTTAACTCAACTAAACATGGAAATCCGTCTAATTCACTCTTAGGTAGCACAGGAAGCGATTACATTGTTGGTATTCTCATACCTTTTAATTCTATATTAACTGATGGTGATTATACACCTAGAAACTTTTTCATGCCAACAGGGTTTTTTGACAAAGGTGAAAAAACTTCTAAAAATGCAAAAGCAGCAGGTACTCAGTTTAACGAAGTGGATAATTTCACAGGCATAAGCGGGGGTATGAAAAGTATGGAAATAATGTACGATGCTGGTGAAGCAATATATACTTTCGATATGCAATTCTTACCTTCGGATGTGATGTTATAACACTCATTGGCACTAGTAATCACGCTTTCTTTTTCGATGGAATAAGCGATAGTATTGTTGTGCCACAAGGTTACTTTTCTTCTATAGGTAATAAGAACATAGATTCTGAACACGATATTAGAAGTCTTTTGAATGCAAAAGCAAAAGGTGGAATTGAGTCTGTTACATCAGGTCTTTACAGTAGACACATAGCAATTGAAAGTTGGTTGATGCCTGATTTTGGTGGTGTAGTTGTTGAGAAAAGAAATCAGTTTTCTCTCAAAGTTGGTGAAGTGCATGAAGCAGCACCTATCGTATTTACAGTTAGTTTGCTAAATAAAGGTAGAGTAGAAGAACATACTATAGAAACAGGTTATCATGATGGTAGTCGCTATGTTGGTGCTATATATCCTAAAACAGAAAGTAGTGGTATATTCAACACTCAACCATCTGATTTGAATAGAAATCACAGAGAGTTAATCCACGTTGTTGCAACATTTTATGGTAATAAAATAGAGATATATGTCAACGGTATTTTGATGGCACACAAAACGCTAAACAATCCTGATTACATTTTGAATGTTAGTGAAGAGAATATTTTCATTGGTGGTAAAGGCGGTGAGTTTAGAGGTGTAATCGAAAGTTTACATTTGGCTGCAAACTTTAGACCGCAGATGATTAATCCTTCAGTTCCGCTTAAAGGTGAAGATACTTTACTTCTTTACCGTTTTGAAGAGCCAATAACCGTTTTTGATGATGTTTTCAAACTAACGAGTAGTGCATCTTCAGGTGCTACAACAATAAACATCGGAACAACCGCTGCTGCTAAACTAGCCACGCTTCTCAAAGGTGTGAGTGTTACAAGCGGCACTATTGACTTCACTCAATCCCCGTTTAGTAGTGGAAATTACAAAGTTATACAAAGCACTTCCTCAGGGATTACAAAACACGATGTCGCCCATGTACCTTACAATTTACTTCTAAGACCGGGTGGCTACGACTATACAACGAAGAAACCAAATGGTAGTCCACCTGAAAGAGTTAGACTAAAAAGCATCAATGTTGATACAGGTGTTTTAACTATAGCGAGTATACATTTAGACTTCAACACAGCCAATAATGGTGCTAGAGGACTTCTTCACGTTCACACCACAGATAGCAGATTGGTTGTTGTGGGTGCTGATTTACTGATAGATTCGGGTACAGGTAAACCGTATCAACCACCACATTATTCTTCTAGAGCAATAGATAGAACAGGTCAAATGGTGATAGATGAAAGCACATACGAACAACATGGGTTTGTGTATTCTTCTAGAATGGCTCTTTCAACAACAGATACAGACAATCCATATGCAGCAACTTGGCCTACTACTATTTCTACAGACTTTAGCATAGGTCATTCAGGTAGACACATCAATAATCATGTTGAAGGTCATCATTATCTTAGAAAGTTTCCTAAGGCCAATGAAGAGATATTAGATTCTCAAAGTGACGGTAGTGCTGATTTAATAAGTGCAATTTACGATGTGCCTTTAGATGGTATGAAAGAGCAACTGAGCATTAATAGCAAAGTAGACTTATACAAAGAAATAGGTGATTACACTGTTATTGATTTTGTAAACTCATCTACTGTCAGTAGTATATACAGCAACTATGAACTTACTAGTAGCCCCGGCTCAGGAGTACAAGAAATAATTGCTATAGGTGGTAGCGGGTTTAATTACACACCTTTCCTTCTCAAATCTCCTGTTATATCTCCAACTGCGACACCAAATGAAAACACTAGGTCGCATCATCTAAGACCTAGTAAAGAAAGCAGAGTAGCGTTGTTACATGTTCCGGTATTAGCATCTACTTACAATTTAGCACCTTATGTGCAAATACATTACAATGCTATAGATTTGACAGGTGCTTCAATGAATAGTAGCAATAGTAGTGTACCTTTATTGATGGTTGAAAAAATGATACCTTCAGGCACTACTGTAATTGCTGAAGGTGTTTTTCTTTTTGAGACTATAAAAACAGCATTGAACTCAGGTGATTTGACTCTATACGCACCGGGTGGTTGTATATTATTAGACAGCGGAGAAAACGCCAATGCAAGAGATTTACTAGAAGTTCATGCACTATCATCAGACAGTAGTGAAGGATATGATGCCGACACACTTCTTGATGAATCCAACACACCACCTAATCTAACTCCTTATGTCGGTGATACTCTTGTTAACACACCGCCTTCTATTATTACAGATTCAACAAGTAAAACAACACAACATGATTCTTCATTCCATAGAATGATGTTTGAAACTGTTAAATCTACAAAAAGTCTAGGAGATTATTCAGATTACAAAACTATGGATGTGGTTGCTACAAACAGTTCCGCAGAACCTGACACCATAGTTACATCATCCTCATCCCCTGTGTTTGAGTCTTTTGATATTATAGATAACGTAAGTATTGCTGACACACACGCAGACACAATGCTAATTGTGCAACCTTCACAACGCTCTAGGTTTTATCAATTAAAGAATGTAAAAAGCCAAAGAAACACCCTTGACAACCCAAATATAATTAGTTTGCATTATCTTCTAAGTAGAGGTAGGTTGAGAAGTGTAGATGAAACAAAAGAAGATGAAGGTGCATCTTATACAACAATACAAGCAATAGGATTACAAAACTCACTTTCGGGCAGAAATGTATCTTTCACAGGTTCAGGTAGTAACGATTCACACATTGTCAAAGAAATAGAACCTAACGCGCCTGTTGTTAGTGTAACTTTAGGTGGTGTGGGGCAAGGTGCTGTTGATACTAAACCGACATTCTTAGAGAGTGAGTTCAGTCGAGAACCATATTCAACAAGAAGAGATTATGTTGTTACAGCAATAAAGTATGATGCAACCAACAAGAGAATATACGTTAACCCGATAAACAACAATTCTGCAAATATGAAAAGTTGGGGTACGTTTGGATTCCCAAAAGCAGGTAAGATATATTTTGAAGATGGTTCTCATGCCAAGTATGATTTTAAAGCGTCAACTTATTTTGAGTTTTCAACTGCTACAGCAGGTAGTAGTGACTTTGTTAGCGGTGGTAGAGAGTACACTGAAATCTATCAATTGTTACAAAGTAGAAATCTACTTTCAGGTGTAACGTCATCAACAACAGGAGATTTGAGCATTACCGCTGTTATATCTAGTGAGCCTGATTTTGGTGTTGAATCTCAAATAGAAGATGGAACAACTGTGAATGATAGAATGTTCCACAGTTTAAACGATGTATCACAAGATTACCAACTAGGTACTCAATATGCTTCTACTAGGGCTTTGGTGGAGATACCATTCTTCGCTAATCAATTCTTTGATAATGAGAGCGTAGGCACTTTAGTAGATGGTGATAACTCTTTCAAAATACATCTTGATGCTACTAACACAGCACACACGTATAATCCAAGTCCTGTAGGTAGAAGGCCAAAAAGTGTAGAACAAACAGATAGAGAGGCACTATCGGCTTATGCACACGCTATAGAGAACAACACTTACATTTCTTCTGCTAAGGTTCTTTCATACGATGGTACAATAACCATCACTGTTGATGATGCTAATATATTCCCTGATGCTAACTCTTCTGATATTGGTACTGATTTTAGAAATATAGGTGGTAACGGACAAGTTCTAAGGAATAGAAGGGCTTTTACTAAAACAGGAGAGTGGGTAGTTTATACCGATGTTGATTACAGTGCTAACACCCTTACTGTTACAGACGGTGATTATTTCTCTTCTGTTAATTTCTTCAATGAGTTAGAAAACAATGAAGGCGATTTACGCCTTTATGTTGGACAAACATTACCAACAGAATTGATAGAACCAATAGGTTCTGATAAGAGTACACCTTCGGCAGACTTTGAGAGCCGTTCTGAATATTATCACGACCAAGCAAGTATGATGACTCAGGGTGGAAATGTTGATTATGGTTTGAGGCAATATGTCAGCGCAATCGAAATCAAAGCAGGGCCGGAAAGTAACCCACACGCAGAAAAAGTTACAACAAAAAGGGCTAAAGGGGATATTCAATCAATTCGTTCTTTTGGTGCGTCAGACGTTAATACGGTTGTTGTCTCACTTTCTCCTGATGATTTACTTCTTTTTCCTAGTTTGGGAAATCGTTCAATAGATGATTTTACTCTTGGTACAGGAGAATTGTTTTACGAAGCCACAATAGATTACAACGGTACTGATTACAAGTTTCATTACTACGGCCATCTTGAAGAAATAAACAACTATGATAACACAGGTGCTGCTGCTGTGTCATCTGATATAGCAAAAAATAGCATAGTGTTGGTATACTATACTTCGGGTACATATCCTACGGCTACTCCAACGGCAACAAGTGGTCTTGATTGGGTTGATTTTATCGGTAGTGAAGTTAAATTAACAGGTAGGAAAAGAAGAGTATTCTTTGATGAATATGTGAATAATGCAACAGGAAGTGTGTTACAATTTGAAAATGAAAAGAATCCGTTGTATTCTGAATTAATAGCGAATACTAAGTTTAGTTCAGGGCTTGTGTGGGCTAGTACAAGTTCAAAAACAATAACCGTAACTAATACTACTACTTCAAAATCTTTGAATGATTATTTTGACATGAACTTCAAAGAAGGAGATTTATTGTTTTTCAAATATTCAGGTAGTATTAGTAGCGTAAACAAAGATGAAATTGGTTATTTAGGTGTTGTGGATTATGTTACAGGTGGTACAAGTATAACTCTCAAAGCAAATGTACCTGCTTGGATGAGAGAAGAAACGACAGCACAAATAGGCGTTGCTGTAAATGATTTCAATGATTTTGATGCTGTTCTTAATTCTAGTTGGTTGCACCCTTATTGTAATGGTGGACTACGACAAGGAGATACTGTATGGGCTAATATGTCATATAGCAATCCTCATGCTATGGAAGGTTTGTTTTCAAAGAGTAGAGGTATACATAATGAAGGTCTTGTATGGAAAGGTTTCAATGGTGGTGAGGGTAGTTTAGATGCTACAAACCCAAGAGACAGTATACCGATGGAGAACTTCTTGATTGGTGATACATGTATAGAAACAGCAAGAAACCTAGCACAACACATCAATAAGACTGTTGAAGAGAATTACAAATCTTTAGGGTTAAATGATGTAATAACAGCAGATTCATTTATCGTAGGGAAAAAATACAAAATAGTTTCTACAGGTGATACAACATTTACATCTATAGGGGCTATAGATAATGAAGTGAATACTACATTCACAGCAACAGGTGTTGGTAGCGGGACAGGTACAGCAACACAACTTGATGCACCAACAGTAGCATTCGTAGACCCGTATCTAGCAGGTGAGAATCATGCTAGAGTTCTGTTATACGATGCTGAACACGATAGAGAATACATCGCTTTCCAAGACATACACATGCAAGTGCAATCATCTGCTGAGACAACTAAGATTGGTTGGGATAGAAATGTGGTTGAAGGTACAAACACATCATCTACTGATTTAGTAAAAAGACTACCTGAGATAAACGGTGCTGCTGCACATGGTTATACAACACAAATAGACGTTGCTAACGGCTATCCATCACAAAACAAGTTCATTCGCTCAACTCAACAATCTAAGTTTATTGAGAGTGCATATGCACACGACTTAGCCAATAAGCAAACTGATGATTTAATTTACAGCACTTTGTATGATGACACAGTTAGACAAAATAACTTTTCAAGGTTATATGGTAAAGCACACGGACACCATGTACATGTCGGTTTGAGTATAACAGGTAATGCAGACGGGTATGCTTATTCATTCAGTACACCACTTCGTAACAATGAATCTGTAGCATCATGGAAAATAGCAAACTCTTACCATGTGCTAAATAGAAAATTGACAAATGGTTTCATAGATGGTTTGTCTAAAAACATTTCAGATTCATTAAGAGATAGAGGCACATTCTTTGATACCCCTGATGGTACAAGAGTCATTCCAGCATTTTTGTGTTTGAAGGGCATAAGAGCAGAATCTCTTGATTTAAGTGATGCTAGGATGAAACTCTTACCTCAATGGACACAGATGGACTTTGTAAGAAGATTAACAATATCTACAGGAGAGGTTGCTGAAAGTGAAAGTGTAGTTGATGTTGAAAGTGCTGTCAATGAAATTGTTAGAAAAATAAACCAATACGGTGCATTACAGGCTAGATTGTCTAATGGTGCGTCTGCACACGACCCTTCTCCGTTTTGGGATTCAGATAAGGCATTTGCTAATCAAGATAGAGGTTCTCACATGGGCTATCTTAGAGCGCATATTGGTAGAAGCGTAGAGGATAGACAAGGAAATCAAGGACATACTATAGTAATACACAGTACAGTACCGGGCGCTACGGGTAGAAACTTTTGCGTTTGGTTAGATAACAGTACGTCACAGACATCTTACAACCCTCAATTCTTAGTAGGACATGGAGGTAGATGGCGTAACTTTTGGGCTTTACCTGAAGAGAAGCAAGGTGAAAATATGCACCCTGCCCCTATGCCTCTTGACAAAAATGGTAGACCGTTTGCACCGATTACCACATTAAGACAATACATACAATCAGATGAAAGTGGTGAAGATGTATTATCAGTTGCTGATTTTGGTGCTTCCAAAAATACAGACCTTTTGGCTCTCAGCGATGTGTTAAGTGGAAAAAATCACAATTCTGTAAACCCTGACTCTTTTGATTTAGAAGCATCTGCTACCATTGTTGAAGGGTTGAAAACAGGAACAGCAGCAATTGGTAGAGTAAACTTTGGTGGTCTTGTTGCAACAGGTGTACCGGGTTTTTCACCTAAAGCCGGACTTTACGGATTTGGGAAAAGAGGCGATACAACATTTGCTAATAGATATGGTGTGAGTGATATTGCGGATAATGATTACACTTCACACATATCAACATCCTCATTAGATGAAGAAAATATAGGCTCACAAAACATATATGGTTTACAATTAAAAGACCATAAAAACAATACATACGGTGTTAGATATATCTATAGTAAATTAGGTAGAAGTTTTTCAAATGAAAATACTATTTTACCTGATACTTTCCGAGATGAAGTACAAGTGTATTTTGATGATTCAAGTAATGAAGAAGGTGGGTTTACCATTGGAAAACATATGCGTGGCACAGGAGATGCAACAGGTAGGTTGTCTAGTTCTCTTACAGCATCTGATTGGAGAGGGAATAGATGGAATGCTGTGCCTTCTCCAAATCTAGGTGTTAAACTAAGTTTTGTTGTTTCGGGAAATAATGTAACAGTAGACGATGGTAACGGTTCGGGTACAGGGTATATAACACCATACACAAGTTCAGATTTCACACATCCTGATAAATTAGGTTACTTAGGATTTCCAAAAGAAAACGGTGTCTTTCAAACAACTAAAGTGGCATCAGGTTCAACAGAAGGTGATGTTACTAGTTACGAATATAGAATTGGTGATACTTTTTACAATTGCACTAATGCACCAGCAACAGGTGATTATATTGTATCTCCGACTATGAATTGGACTACATTAGTTACAGATGAATTATTGGCTGCTGTCACAGCATTTGCAATTAACTCATCGTTTAATTCTAATAATGATGTTATAGATTATATTCCGTTTGATTGCACATCAATGTATGCTGCTGATGGTAGAACATTTGGTGAACACGGTGTTAGGCGTGATGCCATTCGTATAAAATCATCAAAACAAATATCCAAGATGTTTTCAGCATCTACACACAAAGACTTCGGTATACAAGCAGCACATCTAGAGTTTGGTGAAGTAAGAAAAGCAGAAGTAGACACAGATGGTAATTGGACTTTTGGCACATCTAGAGCGCCTAGTAATACACAAGTGGACACAGGTAGAAGTGTTGATTGTGGTTATATTCCAAGTACAATTCTAAGAGTTAAAACTAAGTTTTGTGGGCCTAATTCCAACACTGTTACACCGATTATAGTTGGTAGTGATAACAAACCAATAAACACATCTCGGTGGAAAAAGAATCTATCAGGTGAAGATTATGTTGATGTATCAGGTGATAAGATATTACCAAAAATAGACAATCCTATAGTTAGAACTGATGTTTCACAAAGTAGTCATTGGAATCACCAACACGTAATTTTAACTAATGACATGTATCATTTCCTCAAACCTGCTACCGATTACACATCAAGCGATAGTAGTGCTAGTCATATACAACCATTTGGTGAAAGAAAGAATATATACATAAACAAAGATACCTATGTTACAGCAGAGGCTTTTGTAGGGGATAATACCACACATACACTAAACAACACAATACGATGGACAGCAAATAGTGAAATCAATTGGCCTTCTTCTGTTGTAGACGCATTCTTACATTTACACCTATCTCAAGAGTTTGATGGTATACGCTCACTTGGTAGTGTGCTATCTGAACCTATAGTACATTTCAAAGGTGGAAAATCAAGCCCCGACCATAGCGTACCGTTATTCTTCGGTGGTGGTTTTAGTGGGGTTGTGTTGGATGTTAACGATGGTTCAATGAATGACTATTCAGACTTCTATACACATCCTTACTCAAATGGGCCAACAGGAACTGCGGGTATACAGAATGCAAATGAAATATCTACAAGTTTTGCCATGTTAGATTGTAATGCTATCTTCTCTTTCTTCCCCGGTGCTGCGTTATGTAACCAACATCGAGGTAGTCCGTTACCACCTGTGTTCAACAAACAAAACGTGTTGTCAACAGATTTGGATAGAGGCGGTACTCTATGTGATACTAATGGTGTTGTAAAAGCCAAACCTGTACCGTTGGTCTTGAGATTCCCACACCCAACAGCCCGTTATGAGGATTACAAAAACGATGTAGATAACAAAACAACATACTTGGTGTTTGGGCCGGGTCAAGCATTCCCTTTCCATAATGAAAGAACTACATCTAATGGTGAGACTACTAACCCTACAGAACCACATCCGGGTAGAGTTGTAACAACAGGTAATGGTTGGAACAAAGTACCATACTATGATGACCGATTTCACAATCAAATAAACAACAAAGATACAGGTAATTCTTGGAAAGCATATAGACCGAGATTGAAATCAAATTATCTTGCAGAAGCGATGTATCATTGGCGTTGTGTTATCAATTGGGAATCACCTGCTGGTTACTCTCTAGGTAGAACCCATAGACAATACCCCTCACATGGAAGAAACTACGGACAGATGATTGATGTAGACACCACTTATGATAACCGCACACAACCACTAGGCTACACACCTTTCATTGGTTACGGTATAGCAACAGCCGCAGATACTGTGTTTCACATGGATGGTGGTTTCCATCCCGGCGGTCATTGGATGGATGAGATAATTACCTTCAACCCACCAAAACAAACAACAGAAAAAATCAGCGTTTCAGGATATAGTGAGATTAACCCAACAGCATTCAGAGTAGGTGCTGCTATGGTGACTGCTTACATAGATTGGACACAAACAACAAACCTAGCAACAACCGATGTAGATACTGAATACATTGTTGTGGATGGAACAAGATGTCAGAACGGTGAAGAGTTAGCATCCGTTATCAGTTCGGCAATCAATTCATTCCCCGGCAAAGGTGCGTTGAAATCTATAGGTGGCACACACCATCCTTCAATGGGTACGTCAAACAGACAAGACCGTTACGGTTGGGTTGATGTTGCTAATCCCAACTTTACAGATTCTACTTGTGATACTACTAGTGGAGATGCTACTGTAACTATGGATAGCACTGCTGAATTATTTGTTAGTATGTCTGTGTCCGGCACAGGTATTCCTAGTGGTGCGACAATATCTAGTATAACTAACTCTACCACTTTTGAATTAAGTGCAAACGCTACTGCTTCTAACACCAACACTACTTTAGTATTCGGTACAGTAAACTCATCAATTACAACAATGGGAGATATGTGGATTGAGAGTGCAGAAACAACAGACCAAGACATGTTGAATAATTTACCTGCATCGGGTTGGTTAAGAGCAAGTACCACAACAAGTCCAGCATACGCTTGTTATTACATGAAGCAAGTAATACCCGGTAGTGGTAGTAACTTCAAGGCTAGATTCTACTTTGCCCCAAATCAATTTAGAGGCTCGGTAAGTTCAACAGCAGATAAGAAAACATTGAGAGGCTTCTTCCATGATAACGGTGCGGTAACACCTGCTACTGATGATAAATTATGGGTGTGGTCTAAGACAGGTGTTATTCGTTTCAACAATGAGAATGCAAGCACACGCGACCACATGACACAGGTTCATTTCTCAGGTATAGTAGATGCTATTGATAGAACCAAACCAATAGGTGCTGTTGGTTGGCATGGTGAAAGATATTCATATCTCAACAGTTTGAAAGTAGGTACAGAAGGTTATGCTGCTGGTTTAGGTGCATACCATCCATTCCTCAATTTTACACCATATGGTACTGCTTCAACTGTAATGAACGTGTATGGTTCTTTACCACTAATAGCACCACTTACTGATTCTCCTGAAAGCGGTGCGATTATCAATGACGGTGAAACTACAGTCGCCACAAGAAAGTCTTACATTAGCACACCTTACACAAGTAACACGTTTACAACTGCTGCTGCTAGTTTAAGAAATTACGATTATACAGACCCAAAAAACACAACACAAAGGTCGGTAAAACCACCAAACTATGTGTTTAGTTACGCTAATACAGATACTAATAGTGTGATGGAAGATTCGTTACATCACCCACAAGGGGTATACTCATCTGCATTTTTAGTGGTGTCATATGAAAGCGAATTGTCAATGGTAGCAAAACACGATAGAGATGGTGTGGATGCTTTTGGTGATTGGTTGTACGCAAAACATGGCACTAGTGCAGACATATCAGATGGTGGCACTACCAAGTGGGATGAGAGATTTCACGGACAAGACCGTTTCATAGCACCTGCAAATGCAGGGCCAAACGTAGAGGCTTTGATAGTAGATGGAACACAAGTACCACAAGGTACAGTAGGTTCTAATTGGATTGATTCATTATTCCCACCTGCTAGTGGTGATTTCGTACATCTACATTCTGCTGTTTCTAATGACCTTTCGTTACACAATGCAGTACCCGGATTCAAAGCAACAGGAGATTTGTTGTATGACTTAGACCACTCTGTGGGGTCTTTCAATTTACAAGCAAGTGGTGTTGAAAGAAATGTATCAGAAGATTATCATTCTTCAACTTACACTTCATTGTTACATGGAGATGCAAATAAGTTTTGGATGTCTGATATAAACGGTTATCAAACTTACAAAAATAGTCCTGTTAAAAACTTCACAGTAGAGAATGTTGTGTGGAAGAGAATGGATGGTGGCAACCTCTCATTACCCGCAATCAACGCTAGAGGTATGGGTGCTGTACCTTTCGTTACAAGAGTCAAAAATAACACAGCATATCTAACAGGTGAAAAGATATATGGTAACGTGAGGTTTAGTTTTGAAACAACCAATTCTGTTATGATGCCTACAATAGAAGCACAGGAACTAAAACAACCCGGTTTACCAAATTACAAAGTAAACAACGTGCTACAGATACCAAATGAAGAAATACAATTCCAAGAGATAACAGTAGTTGATGATAGTGGTAAGGAACACACCATAGAAGGCGGTAGTCCGTTTGGTACTGTGATTAGATGCTTTGATGTCAAGAGAGGTAAACCATCTCTTGCTAACAGCGGTGAAGCGCCCAACCTAGCAGTTAGACTACCTAATCCTGATAGCATACCCGGTAACATTGTTGTGCGTTCAGGATTTGACCCTATACAAGCCTATCAGAATGAGACACTCGGTGCAGGTGGTATGCAACATCCCGGCAAAGGCTCAACACGCTTAGGAGAGTTATTTGAGAGGACAACGCAACATAACCCAGTAAATCACCCATTGTATGAAGAATACGGTTGGGAACACTTTGATGAAGAATCAGGTGAGAGTAAGATTGGTGGTTTCAACACCAACAGTTTAGATTCTGCTTACGAACTACATGACAGGATGCTTTTATTCCATGTGTGTAAAGTCGGTGTTGGACACACTCATCGTTACCCAACTGCTTATGCACACGCTGTTACAAATACTGTGGGTGGTGGTGTTGTTAATCAGGCTCTAACTGTATCTTCTTTCTCTAGCGGTACGTTAACAGCGAGTGCTACAATAGATACAACAATTTTTGCTGCTGACTTCGGCACTAAAGAAGAAGATGATAACAGGCGTTACATTAGAGTATACAACGCTAGTGGTGAAAGCGGTCTAGCATCCTACACAGGTGTTAGTGGAACTACGTTTACAACAGTCAAAGGGGATGCAAACTTCGTATCACTTGTAGCGAAAACCGACACACTAACGATAGTGCCATCCTATCCTATTCCAGCGGGCTCTGCTAGATTCTATGCAGCAAACAGATTACGCGACCACGCAGAAGTGAGTGGTAACTCTCCTGATATGGCACACACAAAATACGTTGACGGTAGTGAAACGCCATATCAAAGATACTCAAAACCAATAATGACACCTATGGCTTATCCTAGAATGGGGCATCACTATGTCAATGCAACACAACCTATGCTACCCGGTCATTGGGCGCACCCTGCATATCAATCACTTTACAAGAAACACAGGTTTGAACAATCGGTAAACATTGGAAGAAAAGACAGTAAGACAATGAAAGACGCTGTTGTTGCATCATCTGAAGAAGTACCTGTAAAGGCTGATTTATCAATAGGAGACAGCCTTAACCCTGTGGAAGCAGAAGTTGTGTTTGGCTCTCTAAACGCTGCACCGAGTCCACCATCCGATTTACATGGCGGTGCGTTCACACTAATGTTTGAAACATCTGTGAAGTGGGATGGTTACGGTGTGTTAGCAAGTTTGGGTAATGCTGGTGTTATCAATAAAGCAGGTGGACATAGGATTGTGTTGGCCGCCGCTGCTAACTATACACTAGCAAATCATTTCCCTGACCCATCGGAAGTCGGTGCTTACCAAATAGTCATACAACCAAACATGTTTAGGGGGCAATTCGGCGGCGTTATAGAAAGTGAGAGTTATGCATTTACAGGTCAACAAGTAAACACAGTAATTGGTATTAAAAAATACGATAGTGAGTTTGGTGGTTTAGTGTTAATACTAGCAAAAGCGACACAATTTGATTGTAGAGGTTGTGAAGTATTCGTAAATGAGTTGATGTTAGACGTATCTCCTGATTTTGGTAGTCAATTTACAAAAATACCACCTCTATTACTTTACAATTCATATGGTGTTAACTTAAATGAAACCCCATCGTTCACTAGAAGGAACTTCCCATACTCCCCAATGATGGTGAAGTCAACACCTTCACACACACTTAACGTGCCGTGGTGGTCTATATTGTTTGGAAAGATAGATAGTAGCACAGAATTAATTACAGATAATTCAAATTACATGGGATTGTCTCAATATGCACCTCATAATTATGAAGTGTTTGCAAAAAGTACCTATGGAAGTGTCGGACATATATTAGGAATGCAAGGGCATAATACAAAATACCCAAATATATATTCAAGTATATTAGAAAATACATCTCCAATTGCAAAAAGTATAGTAGCAACTAAGACAAGTAATGGTGAGTTTACTGTAAATGATGGTAGTGGATTTCCCGCTAATCCTCAATTTGGACAAGAAATATACTATACAGCAGCAAATGGTAGGGTTTATTCTACTACATATACCCGCACAGGGTATGCAACAGACGGTATTAATTTAAGAAATACCTTTAATGTAACTAATAGTAGTCAATTTTATTCTAATTTAACTACAGGTGTTACAATATATCTAAGTACAAATTATAATTCATATACTTCTAAGCAATATAGTAATGATAAAACTATATCTAATTATGCAAAAACAATTAGTACATTATCTTCAGGTAGTAGAGATACAAATACATTACACCCGCCTGATGCATTCTTATGTTTATGGAGTCATAATTTAGGTAGACCTATGACATATTTCTCAGATACTAGAAGTGCTTGGGATAGTCAACCATCAGTTCAAGCAAGATACAACGCTGTGCCTGAGCATTATGAAACAATACATTATCATTCTGCTAATTATCAAATGAGTTTTGGCCCATTTAGTTTTATGATGAAAGCACAAAAAGCATCTAATGGTGATGGAACGGTCAATACCATAGATAACGACCTTAATACTTATGATATATCATCAGGTATTTATGGCGCTACTCTATATGGTGGTTATTGGCCTTGTGGTAGTAGAGGTGGCCCACAAGTTAGTTGTTTGGATAGTTATACACAAAGCAGCGTTTCTTGGGCGTTACCGGGTTTTGCATCTAATGTGACAATGAATTGGGAAGATGAAGGTTGGAATAGTCTTAACAACATATACACAAGAACAACAGGTCTTACCACAAGAATTAGTAATGATACAGTTAGAAGAAACTTCGGCTATAGAGTTGGATTAAAACAAGCATACAACCGCCCTGCTTGGGGCATTATACCTGCTCGCGGCGCTTTAGAAAAAACCGCCACAGGTTCTGCATACAACACTACTAGTTACGATTCAGGGCCGATAGTGCAAATAGAAACACATGGTAATCTTTCATCCAAATATAATGGGATTTTAGGCCGTTTAAGCAACTTTACAGGTATGTTAAACTCAGATGTGCAAGGTGAACAAGTGCGTTACGCACAAGGCACAAGGATGACTAGACCGTTTGGTGTGCCTGTAAGAACACTATCTAACAAGAGTACAGTTGAAAGAGATTGGTGGGGTGATGTAGAAGGTTTGGAAATCACAGATTTGGCGTTAGCATCCAAACATTACCTAGTAGATTGGTGGGGTAACGATAGGGGTGAAGATGTGAGAAAATCACCTGTGCGTGGATTCGGTATTAGACCTGCTTGGGATTGCGGTAACGCATACAAAGAAGGCACTAACACACCGTTTGATAGAGTGTGGAATAGTGGCTCTCCGTTATTCAATGTGAAGAACATACTCAACAGCAGCGGTCAAGTTAGCATCACTAACAGTAAAACAATACCGCGTTTTGGCGGTGTTGTAAATGATGCAAATAACGATAGTAGTAGCACCTTAGTGGATGTGTTTGCACCATTCCATTCTTTGAGAGTGGGTGATATGGGTAACGGTAGAGGTGTTAGATACCCGACTTTCTTCAACCAATGTGTGTATACCGATGTTAGTCAGGCTGTGGTTAACACAGGTTTGGTTCTAAGCAAGCACACATCTGAACCGTTGTTTGGTGAGGGTTTGTTACGCCCCCGTAACGCTGTACTGCAAGCCGATGAAGTCAAGAGAGGTATAAGCAATTCACTCAATTTATCAGATGATGGTTTGTTGAAACCCGAAGCAACGGTCAGTAGTAGAACAGAAACAATAAGCGGAAGTTCACAACACGTTGATGCAATCAGTAGAACAAGCCCAAGAATCGGTATTGATGCACCGTTGTTTGACACAACCGAAGAAAACTTTGTTGCTCTAAACAGCGAAGCACATAGTCTACATACAGATAGAAACGTAGGTCAAAGAGTTGTGTTGCAAAACGCATTCAAGAGAAACAGTAACAGCACAACTAACGATTTCATCACACCTACGTCTTTCACTAGACAACCGGGTGGCTCTCCACAATCAGCAATATTGAGATTTAGCCACACTAACGTATTCCGTAGTTATGGCGGTTCTTACATCTTAGAAGCAAAGAATTATTCGACTATAGTTGATGATAGTGGTTGGGGTAGAGACAACATAGCATCACCTAGTAAATCAAGTAATCCTTATCAAAACTCAGTTAAGAAAAACAACAATCGAGCAAACAATGAAACTGATAAGTCAGTAAGATTCTTACTAAGACCGATTAGAGTGTTGGATAATAAACACGTTGAATTGTATAGAATGAACGACCAATTACATTCTGATAGTCCTCAAGAAGTTGACACGGAGAAATCTTACTACGCTGTCACATCAGGTAACAAATATGGGTTGTTTAACTATGAAGTAGATACACCTTCCACATCATCATTCTATGTGGGTGGTACAGCAGGTGCAAATGCAAACGGGCCGTATTATCCTGTGGTGTTGTTTGATGATGCTTCTTTCACAAATACTCGTTCAACAGGTCCAACAATACCAACTAGTGAATCTTCAAACTTCACCACAAATGTCAAACAAACTGTTGCTAGACTTATTGTAACAGAAAACACATTACAACATCACCGTTCTGATTCTGTAAGAAAAGGTGATTTCACAGTCCAACCAAGATTCTCTCAAACGCTGCATCCTAAAGGACACAAAGGAGATGTAAGTTTCAACACAGACGACCACACAGGTGATGCAACATGACTTTGATAGAACCTGCTAACGGGGCTTTCACCGAATCTCCAAATGAGATTATGTATGATGTTAGAAAACCTGTGTTTGTAGACAACGCACTTCATTTAGGAAAATACGAATCACAAAAACTAGGTTTGCCAAAGGTAAGTTTTACCGCAACACCACACACATTGGCTACTGAAAAGAAATACAGCGTTGTTGAAGAGCAATCGTCAATGTTATTATCCCACAACAAAACAGCAGGGCATACATCTAAAGTTAGCGTTTATTCCCCTAGTGGTGTTAACACAACATCTAGATTGCTATATGACTCTAATGATGTAAGTAAAAGGCTCTATAGAGATACTGTAGAAAATCTTCCTGAGCAAATTAGACTCAATTTATCCAACATGGAAAATCAAACATTTGCTGATTTAGGGTTGAGTAACACATTCCATCTAGGCCAACCCGTTGACGTTGGACTAAGAACTAGTGATTTAGCACTAGAGTTAGCATCTGAGGTTGATGGTGTACTATCTTCCGTATCAATAGGCACACCTTTGACTGTAACAAACGCAGATTCACAAAGGAGAAAACACAGTAACACTTTCTCAGCCTTTAATTTCAATAACTTCAATCTGATGGTCGCTCTAAAGATTCTTTCAAGAAGAGACAATAGAGTTTTAGAGTTTGATAACTTTGGTAATCTATTGTTTGTACCATTTAACTTTTCTAAACAACATCACAGAGTATACAAAGATTTACGATTTGGCCCTGAGAAGAATAACCCTATAGATGACACTTTGAATAGAGTAACTGTCAAAGGTAGCGTTATTGCTTTGAATGACAAGAATATTGTAACACTTAACGATGGTGGTAGACAAAAAGGCCGCTTCAATAGTAACGTCATAGAAAATACAACCCCAATAGTGGATTTGTCTTTAATGGGTCATAATGAAGTAAGTAAAGCAGCAAGACAGATTTTGAAGGCTAATAATTTACTTAGCAAATCAATAGAGACAAAAGGCCATCCTGATTTGTGGTATCTAAGACCGGGAGATGTAATGATGTATGGTGAGAAAAGATATGTTATTATGGAAGCACAACATAGTTTAACAAATAGAATGAGTGATTTTAATTTGCTTTCATTACAAGCGGGTATAGAAAATATATTACAATCTATTGATGAGAGTGCTGTAAGTTCAATTGATGTGAAGAGTGAAAATCTGAAAGAGCAAATAATTAAAGAAAATCTCAATTTCTTTGATGAAATTAGAGTAACCACTAAAGTCAACATAATCACAAATATTGTGGAGGATGCTAAGTTAATTTTAGGTGGTAATTCCAATAGAGTTGGTTTAGGGGCAAGTGCTAAAACAATCGGAATGAATAAGAGTGTTCCCTTAGTGGATGTAGGTGATGAATAATGGCCGTTAATGATTATCTAAAACGACTCATAGTAGAAACGATAGCCAATAACATCAATGAAGTTATAATTGGATTTGACAACACACCCCCTACAAGTAGTGATGGGAGTGCTGGTAGACCTGCTATTACAGTAACACCAACTGTTAAGATTTTAGACAATTCATCTATACTAGTGGAAGCCGAAATACCTATCACAGAAAAGTTCGATGAAACGCTAAAAGAAGTATACATTCAAATGAAAGACAGCACAGGCTTTACACCTGTGAGTCGCCACGTTTTCAGACCCGTTGTGAAAGATGACAACACAGAAATGAAAATACAGATTCTATATGAGGTGAGTTAATGTCCAATCCGCTAAAAACACACACAGACAATTTACAAGATGGAGACTTTATTTTCTCATCCTCGCTAACTAACATGCTAGAAGGTGTTCATGGTAATGGTATACTGTTGTTAGAGGACTACGCTGTAGGTGAATCTAGAAGAGTTACACCATCTGCTTTACCGGGTGCGATTGCTTATGCTAGTGCTAACACTATAACAATCAAAGGTGGTCATGGTGTTCTTGATGGTACATTGATAGATTTTGCTGGTGGTTATAGTAGTAATACACCCAACACGTTAACTCTTGACTTAGATAATTCAAACTATGGTTCTGCTTTAACTTCAGGACAACAATGCCTATTCGTAATCTATGTTACAACTGATAACTCTTCAGGTGTTAATAGAATTGGTGTTGAAAGAAGTAGTGCGGGTGCAAGTTTTCCTAATACACCAACTGATTTCTTGGATGAAGGAGGCTCTCTAGATGTAGACCAAACCTTTGTTTTAGGTGTAGTGAAGGCTGTTCACGCTGCTAATTCGACAACCATGCAGATAGACATAGAAAGTGATTCTAACATTTATGACCTAAGAAGTTACGTTAGACCATCACCTTTGTATTTAGGGAGAATGTCAACAGGTACTGTTGGTGCTACTGCTAGTGATGCTAATAGAATCAACAGCCATACTGACCTTGACGGTGTACATGGTGGTGGAACAGAAAATGGTACTTTTTCAGCATCTAAGTTAGGTGGCCTATGGATGGGTGCTGATGAGAGTGACAATGATGTGTTATTCTTCTCAGGTTATCAAGATTCAACAAGAAGAACACATAGACTTGGGCCTAACTTGGTTTTAGTTCAGGCTAATTCAGACGACATAACATTTCAATTTGATGATTACAATTACTTCATATTAACGCCATCAGGAGACATTAATCTCACGGCTGATACAAACGATTCCGCTTTTCCGCCCGGTCATACTATCTTTGTGTCTAACAAACATGCTAGTAATGCAGTAACATTTGTAACTTCAACTACCCCTAGTAGTTACTCTATTGGAGGTAACACTAGTGCTGTATTTGTTTTTGATGGTGCTAATTGGCAACAAACCATGCTTTCCTCAACAGCAACCACGACATCTAGTGGTACATCAGGGCTAGTGCAATTATCTGATGGTGCAAGTGGCTTCACTAGCGACTCTACATTTAGTTTCAACACCACATCGAATAAATTAACAGTTACAGGTGATGTTAGTATTACAAATCTGTTAAGCGACCCTAAAGCGATAGAGTTTACACCACATAGTAGTAACTTAGGAGGAACAGCAAATCAAACACTATGGATGGATAGCGGTGATTCAAATAAACTAAAATTGGGTAATGATATTATTCTTCATAGTGGTAATACAACTAGTGCTAGTTACAGTTTTGCGGGTCTATCAGATACACCTGCTAACTTCGACAGTGCTTCTAATAAGTTCCTTCAAGTCAATAATGGTGATGGGACTGATGGAACTGCTGTAGAGTTTGGTACTATAGTTGAGGGCGATTTACCCACCACACTACCTAGTGTAACTTCTATTGGTTCTAATGGAATTACTCTCACAGCAGCAGGTAATGTATTGATTAATGGTACGTTGGAAGTGTCAGGTGGTACAACAACTATCAGTTCAACAACCATTACAGTTGATGACAAGAATATTGAATTAGGTTCTGTGGATTCACCTGACGATAGCACCGCAAACGGTGGTGGTATAACACTCAGGGGTGCTGGTGATAAAACAATTTCATGGAGTAGCACCACAGGTGCTTGGGAGTTTAACAAGGGTGTATTTCCAAGTGGAAACAACACGTTAGATTTAGGTAGCAGTTCAGTAAAATGGGCTAACGGTTATTTCACCACAGTACACGGTGCTGGTAATTTCACTACAATAGCGGCTTCAGGTGATGTGGCTATCAATACTAATGACTTCGTGGTAGATACTGATGGGTCTAATCCCGCTAAAATCGGTATCAACCAAGCAACACCACTAGCCCCCTTACAAATAGCAAATGTCGGTTATGGTGAAGCCACAGGTTCTATTACTTATACTAATAACAACGGTGATGGTAGTTCAGACGACCATATGGACATTATTCTTTACCCTATTGCTAACTTCAGGTCAGGTAAACTCTTGATAGAGTTTGATGGTGAAGATACAATTAATGGTGGTGGTAATAGAGTCTTTGAAACAGCCGAGGCTGTTGTAACCCATGATGGTGCAAATGCATCCATCACAGTATACGGTTTAGTCCAATCCAACTCCGACGAAACTTTACAAGGTATCTACGATACCAAGATAGAAGGCGGTAATTTGATATTGGTGGTTACACCGCAGGTTACAGGAATAGACTGCGATGTTAGAGTAAGTTGGCAAGCGATGGTGGCATAATGACGACAAATAACGCAGATTTCAAAGTGAAAAAAGGATTAGTAGTGGCTGATGGTGATGTAACAGTTGCCAGCGACCATTCAGTAAAAGCAGGTACATTCGATACCAATGTTGCAGCACAGGGTGTAACACTCACAGGTGTGACACTTTCAGCAGATGGTACTGATACAAACATACCAATCAATATCACACCAAAAGGTAATAGTTCAGTAGTTATTTCTAAGGCTGACATAAATGCTGGTACGATAGATGCTACTACTGTAGGTGTTAGTTCACAGGCTTCAGGTGCTTTTACTACTTTACTTGCTACAAATACTGCTAAGATTACGGCAACAGGTCAATCACTAACAACAAAAGGTAAAGTTTCAGTTGTAAATGCTGACGAAGATAATCCCGCAATAGAAACTAACACTCAATTTCAAGTAAATGGCCCTCCTTTATCAGGTAGTGATGCAGCATCAAGCAAGAATTATGCGGAAGCCCGTATTCATACTGATATTGGCAACGATGATGTTGCAGGTACTACATACAACGGAATGGGTAATGCTTTAGTTTTAGACCAAGCAGAAAACATACATACTGGACAAGGTATTGCTATCTCAAAAGGTCGAAGTTCTACGGGAGACTCATGGGCTTTAGGTAGAGAAGCAAACCGTGGAAATACTGGTAATACAGACCAATTTACTATCGGTTATATCAATAAACCGTGGGATGATGCTGTGAGTCTCACAAACAACCCATTACTTGCAGCACAATCTGTTCTTTCTATAAGCACATCAGGTAATATTCTTGTGGCAAAATCAGGTGCTACTCTTGGTTTTGTTAGCAACAGTCAAACTACAAAAATTAAGGGTAGTGCTTCCGCTTCATCATCTGAAACTTACACATTACCACCTACTGATGGAAGTAATGGTCATGTTTTACAAACTAATGGTAGCGGTGTCCTTAGTTGGACTCCATCTTCATCAGGCGCAGACGGAATGGGTGCAGGTTTCCAATTAGAAGATGATGATGGCACAGAATTAACAATCACCACAAGTAAAGAAATAAAGTTTATTGGTGCGGGAATTACTACCAATTGGACAGACACAGATAATGGTACAGATGCTGACCCATACGATATGACTTTCACTTTAGATGTTGATGACCTCGGTACATCAGCCAACTTTGCAGCGGGAGATTTAATCGCCTTTGGTGATTCAAGCACAGCAGGTAATGATACTGTAAAAGGTACAGTTAACACTTTAGCAACATTATTTGCTGGTGCGGGTCTTACTGCAACTAGTGCTGTAATCGCTGTAGATGCAGACCAAAGCGGCCAAATTACAGCAGTTGGAACTCTTACAGGTCTTACTGTAAGTGGTGCAGCAGATTTGAATAATAATCTAACAGTTGATGGTGCAACAATTTCACTAGACGCTACTACTTCTTTGAATATAGACAACTCAAATACCACTAACGGTATCACTATAGGAACAGCAACAAGTGGTGTCCCGGTTTCTATTGGACACACAACTTCTGAAGTTACAATTAATGATAATTTAACTGTTACAGGTGATTTAACTGTAAATGGTACACAAACCTTCATTAATTCAACAACCATAGAACTTGATGACAAGAACATAGAACTCGCTAAGGGTCTAGGTAATGATGTTGCTGTAGACGGTGGTGGGGTAACACTAAAATCAACTGAAGGCGATAAGACATTTAACTATGTAAACACAAATACCGCTTGGACTAGTTCTGAAAACTTTGACATAGTATCAGGTAAAAAATACAAACTTGGTGGTGCTGATATATTCACCAATGCTACAACATTAGCATCCGGTGTAGTAACATCAAGTCTAACTCAAGTTGGTGATTTGGCTAATGGTTCGATAGTGTCCGGTTTTGGTACAATCACCACAACAGCCGCCATTACAGGTGGCTCTCTCATAGCAGATAACATCACTATTGATGGTAACTCAATAACAAGCACCAACATCAATGGTGACATCACACTTTCACCAAACGGAACAGGAGAAGTAAATATCGCTGCTGGTAATCTAAACTATGCAGGTACGGCTGTTACAGCCACAGGTGCGGAACTCAATGTCCTCGATGGTGTAACAGCAGGTACTGTTTCTGCAAGCCTAGCATTAGTGGTAGATGCTAACAAAGATTTAGCGACAATTAGAAATCTAACTTCAAACGGCACAGTACAAGCCGCTGCTGTTAGTGTAGACGCAGTTGCTGTATTAGACACATCAAGAGGCTCAGGTACAGATGTTTCAGGGGCTACTGTTCTTGCTAGTTACGCTGCTGCCACTTACAAAACCGCCAAATACATCTATCAAATCAAGAAAGATACTGCGGATGACACAGACGTTGGTGAGATACTCGTTACATACGAAGGTACATCCAATGATGTATATATTCTTGAATATGGCATGATTAGCACAGGTGCTTCGATTGGTGCTTGGTCGGTGAATTACAACTTAGGTACTGTGGAATTGAAGTACACACCTGCTAATGACGGCGACCATACTTACACAATACTCAATACTCTACTAATATGATGGAAAGTGAAATCATGGTGATACAATGGCAACAAATAATGCGGATTTTAAGGTAAAAAGAGGCTTAATAGTAACAGAGGGCATAACCCTCGGTGGGCATACTTTCGACGACATAGACATAGGAACTGAGTTTGTTGATACTGATGACCACATTATGTCATCCGGTGCGATTAGAGAAAAGATTGAGTCTTACAGTTATGGTACAGGTGATGCTACCTTAGCAGGTACTCAAACATTTAGTGGTGCTAAAACATTTAGTAGTGCAATCGAATTAAATGATGATTTACACATTAACGATTCACATGGAAGGATTGAGTTCAAAAGAAACGCAAGTAATACTGCTACCAATGCGGCTATAACATTTAATGATAATGCAGATGCACTAAAAGCAAGAATCCTGTATCAGTATTCAACCAATCAAATGCAATTTTATGTTAATAGTGAAAATCAATTATTACTTAATGATGGTGTATTGAGTCCGGCAACTGATAACAATGTAGATTTAGGAACATCCTCTCTAAAGTTCAAAGATTCATTCTTTGGATTAGTAGATGCTGAAAACTTCAAAATAAATGGCGGTCAAGGTTCTGACGGTCAAGTTCTAACTTCGACAGGTTCAGGTGTTGCTTGGGAAGATGCGGGCGGTGGTGGTGCTTCTGCTATCGGTGATTTATCGGATGTATTAATGGATGCCACTAATTTTACTGATGGATTTTTACTTCAACCAAATAGTGATGGTTTAGCCCCAACAACAGGAATATTATCTTCTGCTATTGAAAATATAGGTCTAGGAAAGAATGCCTTAAGTTCATTAACTTCAGGAGACTATAATATAGCAATAGGTTCAGATGCTCTTAGTTCACAAACAACTGCTTCACGTTCAGTAGCAATAGGTCTAGGGGCATTAAATGATGCAAATGCATCTAACGCAGTCGCAATAGGTCAGTATGCTTTACGATATGCAACTAAAAATAGTAATGTTGCTGTTGGTTATGCGGCAGGTCAGGGTGTTTCTTCGGGAGATGCAAACTCAACAAACTTTGAAAGAGCAACATTTCTTGGATATCAGGCTGGACAAAAAGGGGCTAAAACAGGTCAAACATGGGTTACTGCATTAGGATATAATGCAGGTTCGGGTGATGTAATAGGTGCTTATTCAACTTATGTTGGTGGAAGAGCAGGTTATCTATCAGGTGAAGGGCAAAGTAATACAGCAATTGGTTTTTATGCAATGCATGGTAATTCTGCTACTACAACCGGATTTCAAAACAATACAGCAATAGGTGCTAATTCTATGTATTGCACTTCTGCTAGTACCGCATCAAATAACGTAACAGTAGGCTCATTAACGGGATATGCACTTACAACAGGGGATGCTAACACACTAATCGGTTATTCAGCAGGTTGGAGAATGACCTCAGGAACTCAGAATGTAGCAGTTGGTTTTGATGCTTTAGGAGATGTAACAACCGGAGTAAGAAATATAGGGATTGGTTATAATGCTGCTAATAATTTTGATACCGAATCAGATAACATAGCAATTGGTTATGATGCTTTAGGTAGTAATTCTCTCGCAGGTGCAGAACAAAATGTATCAATCGGTAATTATAGTGGAGATGCAATTTCTGAAGGAGATGGAAATACAATAATCGGACATCTTTCAGGTGGTGCAGTTACAAGTGGAAGTAGAAATATTACGCTTGGTTGGATGTCGGGCGATAATATAACCACAGGCTCAAACAATGTTGTTATTGGTGCAGCAGACGTTCCAAGTGCAACAGCAGATAGTCAATTATCAATATCAGATGGTGTTGGTGGAACTACATGGATTCAAGGTAATGCAGATGGAATTGTATTAGGTGCATTAACACCACTATTCTTTGAAAGGTCAGCATTAGATACAACTGCTGTTGACTTTAGAGTTCCAACAGTACAAAGTTCTACTGCTAATCCTAACGGTTATCCAATGCCATTTGCAGGTACAGTAAGGGCGGCATCTTTCCTCTTTGCGGGTTCTGCTATAAGTACTAGTGGTAATACTAATACAATACGAATAAGAAAGAATGGTGGTTCTAGTGGTAGTGATATTAAAGATTTTACTTTTACGGAAAGTGATTTAGTTAATACTAATGGAAATCAATATTCTCTTGTTAAATCGGGTAGTGATGTATTGTTTACATTTGCAGCAGGTGATGTTTTACAAGTAAAGAGACAAAGTGGTTCAACTGACCTTAATAATTCACAGGCTATGTTATGGGTGAGTTATAACTTCTGAGGTGATTAAATGGAATGGGATGAATTAAGAGGAATAAGACAAGGACTATTAAAAGAAATGGATATTTACCAATTGGTAATTCCGTATAATAATCTAACAGATACACAAAAAACAGAATTAGAACAATACAGACAAGATTTATTAACACTACCACAGGACTACACAACACCGGAATTAGCATATGCTAACATACCGACCAAACCAACATGGATGAATTAAGATGGCTTTAAAGATTGATTATAATACAAACTTTGGAATATTATGCAGGGATGCAATATGTGTAATAGTTTCCACTAGATGTTACAAAGAAAAAGATAGTGAAGGAAATAAAATATTTCCTGTTGAATATAATGGAAAAATATACGCAAATGCAGAAGCGTATGCTGATAATGCATCTCCTGTTGGTGGTTTTAATAATAATTTTTTAATGAGTGAGTCTGCTGCTAAAACTCAATACAACATAATTAAACAATGTTATGAAGATTTAAAGACAAAAGATGGCTTTACAGATGGTATAGATTGTTAATCTAAACCTAAAGAAAACACTTCGTCTAACAACTTACGTTGAGTTTCTAAGTAGTCTCTCCAAATAGGTTTCTTGAATTGATTTTCAAAACCTTCTAGTTGTGCTTCCCAATAATCTTCATCCATTTTATTCAACTTCTATATCTTTTAATGACTCCATAAAATCTGTCATCCACTTACATTTACCATTATGATGTATTCTTTCGTCTATTCTAAAACCCCCTTCTAGTAATCCAATACCAAAAACCATTTGATATATTCCAAAATATTTTATCTATTTTACTCATATTTAATCTCATTCCTTAAAGTGTGAATAAGATGGGTTATTTGTAAGGCTACAGTCATAAAGAATAGTTTGATTTGTAATATAGCGGTTTCTATGTAAAGTGGTTGAGATATTACCCTGTCTAAAACCACTGCGTCTAACATAGTGTAAAAAGTAAACTACTAGTATATTGTTTTTCTCTGTCCATGCATCATGAAATATATAATTTAGGGGGAAAACAGAATAGGGGAAAAGAATAAACCCCGTAGCGGTGCATATTGTTGAGAAAAAGAGACATTATCTGATGAACTGTCGAATCTGTTTTTATCTCGCAAACCCCCATGTGGTGATATGATGATATGTGTTATAATTATTTCTTCTTAAAAGCACTATCTACCCATATATGACTACATTCTTTACATTCCCAAAGGTGTACTCTTTTTCTGAGTCCGTCATGATAACGAGCAGTTAATCTTCTAGGAACATGTTCATGGTTGCACTGTCTACAACTAACTTTTAACTTATCCATGAATCTACCCAAGATTATTCCCCTCTCTTTACCACGATGTCATCTATTTTCAAAATGGCTGTAGTTACCTCAGTTGCACTAAGAATGGCTTGCTTTATCAATTGTGTTGGTTCTACAACACCTAATTCTTTCATATCAACTATCTCATTGATGTTTTCAACATCAGGGCCATATGTTAGATTTCCCTCCACTATAGCGTTACGCAAAGCAAATACACACTTCAGAGGTGTGTGTCCGGCTACTTCTCCTATGGTTGCAGGTATTATTTCTAAAGTGTCAGCAAATGAATTAATTGCCATTTGTTCCATACCTTTGACTTTAGGTGCTTCGGTTCTTAGATGGCTTGCTATGGCTGCGTAAGCAGACCCGCCACCTGCAACTATGTTACCCCCGTTTAATACAAGTGATACTACACCTAATGCGTCATCAAACCCTCGCTCTACTTCTTCTAAGGTGGTATGACTTGCACCTCTTACTACCAAAGTGGATTGGGATGAGTTTGCTTCACCTTCAACAAATAGATAGTACACATCATTATGTTTTTCTCTATTAATTGTGCAAGGTTTTGATGTTTCTAAATCATCCACACCATGAGAAACTCTTACACCTAAAGATGATGATAAACCTCTTAATGTGCTTTCTTGCATTCTTTTGACTACTGCTATGTTGTGTTTATTCAAAAACGCTATAACTGAATCTTCTACATTATCTCTACAGAAAAGAACGCCACCATCAGGTAGTAATTCTTGTATTCTTTTTGCGTTGTCAGTTAGAATCATTGAGCCTCTTCCTATTATTTTCTCATAGTCATCTATGTTACTAATGTTAACTTGTTGTGTTGGGGTGTTGTTTTTTTCATCTTTAGTTAAACCACTCATCAATAATACTGCTTGAGTTTTCTCAGGTATATCCATTTCTACAACGTAGTCTTTGTTAACAACCACACCTGTGAACATGTAAGAGTCTGTTAAAGAACCACCGGGGTATGTTATCACATTGACTTTTTCTGCGCTACCTGCTATTTTTACCGCTTCAACACATAAATCTGATACTATATCTTTGGCTGATGCTAGAGTTTTTCCTGAAATTGCTGTTTGTGCAACTTTTAGTAAATCTTCGTCTGTAGCATCAAAAGATAATTCACTTTCTAAATAATCTACAGCAATTCTAGCCGCTTTATTATAACCATCGCAAACTAATGAAGGATGCACACCTTTACTGAATAGATTTTCAGAATCAGCAAGCATTTGACCTGCTAACACTACTGTACTTGTTGTGCCGTCATAACACAAACTTTCCTGTGTTTTACTGATGTCAATTATCATTTTGGCTGCTGGATGTGCAGCCTCAATTTCACGTAATATTGTTGCACCATCATTTGTTATTATGGTGTTACCTGCGGCATCAACCATCATCTTATCTCTACCTCTAGGGCCAAGTGTGGTTCTTACCGTGTTGACAATCGCTCTTGCTGCTCTTATGTTGTTATGTAATGGGTCTATTTTTTCATCATTCATTCCTCTTCATCTCCTTTTTCCTTGATTACAGGGAATATTATATCGCTTATTCTAGCACTTTGCCTCATTATATCACCTAGAGAGTGGCCTTGATTTACGAAATCGGTAAAACCGATTAACAACCCCTCTAAATAATTCACTCTTTGCATTAATTCTAATTCACTTTTCTTTACCATTCTAAAATCACCTCTTTTATATCTCCTGTGTCAATACATCTTGATTTCAACATAGAGTTTTCTTTTCCTAACATATACAAATCATAGGTTAGTTGTGTATCTTTAAGACAGTATTCTATCACTTCTTGATATTTACCATCTCTCCACGCTATAGGTGCATCTTCGCTTTTCATTAATTTGGTTGCTTCTAAATTATATTTTGCTAAGTCATTTAACGATGTTTGTAAATTACCGTATGATAGTGATGACTTTGAAAATAATACTTTAGTATCAATGACTGAATCTTTTTTAGATAGTATATCACCAGCAGCCCAACAATCCATTGATTCTTTGATAACAGGTAAATCAAAACTAATTATATTATGGCCTAATATCTGACCACCTTTTGCTATATGTTCAGATAGGAAATCACCAAGCACTTGTGGGTGTAAATCGTGTACCGTTACCCCTTCTATATCATCAATCTCGGCTTTGGTAAAGACGTTACCTTCTTGCCCATCCCATGTGGCTACAACTGTAGGCTCAAACAAGGATAGGTTGTTCCAACCACCTATTTCCCAAGAGAAGTTTGCTGTTTCAATATCTATTGATAGCACGTTACTCATTCTTTCACCTCTAAGCCTTCTTTCTTTCTCACAAACACCACTCTACCATCTTTTGCTTCATCGAACAATTGTCTACCCCATTTATCATAATTATTGTAAGCACTACCCGGAGAGCAATCTGTTTGCGTTTCATAAGATTTCATCATCTTAGTTTTCGCTCTCCAACCTTCTCCCCTGTTACTTAGTTCTATACCAGCGACAGCGTTGTATGCTTTGAGCCATTTGCTTCTGTTTACTGCTTTCTCCTGTAGTTTTGGCCCTACATCTACCTCATCTTCAAGCCATAAAATTAGATTCTTAAATATATCATAAAGAATATCTTTTGCATAATCTACATGCCTACCTTCAACAATCCAACTTTCATCCATCATAGCAAAGTGTGTAGCCATAATCAATGTATTATTTTCCATAGCAGGTATGAAAGAGGACACAACCTCTAGAATGCTAGGGTTTAGATTTTCTAATAGAGAATAGTAATCATCAATAGCATCGTATAAAGCGGGATAGAATGTATTCTCATCAGCGGAAAACATTTCTGTCATAACAGATTGAACCAAATCTTCTTGTTCCTTACGAGACATACCATCCCATTGTACAAACGGTGTTTCACTTAAAGAAAGAACCTTATCTCTCAGCCTTTTTTCTAATCCTGTAAAGTAGTCAACTATTTCACTATAATCTACATCCATAGAAGCAGTTCTTTTGAACGCTGAAGCGGCTCTACGTTCACTCACTTGTTGTCGTCTTTCCCTTGTCCACGTACTCCAATATAGCAATACTCTTTGAAAGATACCTTTAGTCAACACATATTCTTTTACACCATTAGGTGGGTATGTAGTAATCCACAATGACACTAAAGATTCTGTTTCTATTCTACCCATCTTTGTGTGTTTGACTAAGACGTTGTTATTGCTTCCTACAGGATTGCAAGCAGACTGTAAGTAAAGGACAGTTTCTTGGCTATGTTTGTTTGGGTTAAGTATGATAGAGCCTTCATCGAAGTTCAATGCCTTTTGACCTGTTAACATGCCTTCTTTGAGTGTGGTAATTTTATTCCCTTCACTATCCTCTTCCATTTCAAAACCCCCAATCAAACCAGCATCTGTACCTGTGGTGTATAAATCACTACTAATTCCAGCATCTCTCAAAACATCTCCAATAAACTCCCACGCTATTGACTTACCCGTTCTACTAGATTGAATCCAAAAAGAATGAACTCTAGGGTCTAAGTGTGTACTACCCCACGGTATACGCACATAAGGTACTGCTATTTGCCCTTGAATGAAAAAGAATGATAACATTCCCGGTATTTCATTATCAATTGAAATTGAATTAAAATGGTCTAGATACCCTTTGAATAAAGGGTAATTTTGTGTTGCTTGATAATCTTCTGCTCTTCTCATATTGACCCCTATAGAGGTCAGTATATATATTATTCTAATAATTCTAATATTATTTATACAAAAATTAACTTTTCTTCTTACGTTGAATTATCACAGGTTCTTCACTTGTTATCACTTCAACAATTCTCCCTCTAAGAACTTCTCCTAAACCTTTTATTGTTTTTAGTGATTCAGAAAATGCCATCTCTTCTATAGAGCCACAGTTTTCTAATAATTTCTCTCCCATCTCTCTACCTATACCCGGTATACTCAATAACATATCTAAACGAACATCATTTGTGCTTACTCTCTTGATTGCTTTAGCACCATGCCTTGATGCTGGCTTGTGTAATTTATCATGTAGTTTAACAATAAACATGGCTGCTTCTGATGTATTTTCTGTAAAGAAAACTTGACAATCAAAATCAGACATCACTCTTGCTATTGTGCCTAATAATTCGTTTTGTACTCTTGAATAACTAACTTTCTTACCATTATTCTTTGCCATACTGATGTACTTCGCTATTGAACCATGAACCAAAAGAAAAAATCTTTCATAGTTCATATCCATGTTTTCCAATTGCCTCCATAGATGACCGCTGTGACTAGAAAGAAACAAATCGTTTATGCTCTTTGCTTCTATACAAGCCGCCCCTGAAAGATAGTCACCAACCACTAATTGTTTTCTAAGCACAACCAAACCTTCTCTTTGTGCTCTTCTAATTACAGATTCACATAGACTACCTCTTTCGTTACTATCTATTATTAAGTCAGGTTTAGGCATTATTTTTCCCTCAAGTGTTGGTGTACTTTACAGTAGTTGGTGTCTCTATATTTTCTTATTTTACATCTTTCATTTCTACTTGTAGTGGCTAGACATCTTTCTCCTAAAGGTGGGTTTCTCATACAATCAAAACAAAGATTGGTTGTAGAATGTTTTCTTGCTGTGTGGTTTCTTCTACCAAGTTTATTACCACAAACTCTACACTTATTTACAAGCATCGCATTTCCCCCTTTTGTCATGCCCCCAATGTACTTTAGCACCACACCATCTACATGATAATCTATTACGCATCATATCACATCCCCTGCTGTACCATCATAGTACATACAAATACCGCTACACAAACCTTCGTTAATTAAGGTCTTACAACTACTTAGAGAATATTTTCCATTTACTATACTACTAACTTGTGTGTGAGTTATATTTTTATTAAAATCAACCCAACCTTGCGATTCGCATATTGAAACTATTTTTTCTATGTGTTCATTTTTCTTCTCTTGTGTTACAGTATCAGGATGAAGAAACCATCTTAATCTTGAAGATAAATAATTAACTAAATGAAATCTTGCTTTATGAATAGGATTTCCTTCACCTAATGCTGATTGAACTAAACATGGAAGCACTAACATATTCCCAAAAGAAACATCCGGCATATCTCTTTTTTCCTCTTTTTTCTTAAATACAATAACTTTCTTTTTAGGTAATTCAAGATGCAAAGGCTTTCCATTACTAACTAAATCTGTGTAACCGACTCTAGGTGTTTGTGCATCATCTAAATAATCATAATACTCTAAATTAAGTATCTCATCAGATGTTAAGGGTATACTCCAACACTTTCTCTTAAAATTATATGAGTTAGGTATACGAATCATACCTGCGAAATCAAAAGCAACTGTGGGGTCGCAACAAGATATGTTTAATTTTTTATCCCATTCAGATATTAATTTTTTACCAGCAGTTTTTATCCTACTTACTTCTAAACCTGAGTTTGGTAATATAGTATCTTTAATTGGAATCCAAAAATGAAAACCACCTCCTGAAAACCACACATAGTGTTTGACTTCATTTCTAAGTAAGTGTTTGTGTAGCCTTTTTACTTGTTCATGCATGAAAGAAAAATCAACATCTCTACCCTTATTCTTAAAATCTTTACAATCAAAATCTAAAACAAAATGTCTAACTATAGGTGTGTTATAGTCCACTCTATGATGTTTAGGTGGTGTAGTACCTCTATAACCATAGGCTGTAAAGTATACATTACCCAATCCGTTTTTTCCTTTCCAATATCTTTCTAAGTCTTGTGCGTTGTGTACAATCCTTCTGAAACCCCTTTGACCGTTCATACCTATCTCTAGAACTTCTCTAGGATAATCTAATTCTACAAACATACAATCACTTTAACATCTTTATGTATTTTTTTAAAGCCTTGTTAGCGATTACAGAAGGTGCGCTCATACCATAAAGTAAAAACTCTTTAGGATTAACTGCTACATCAAATGCATAGTAACCACCATCATACAAATCTTGTTGATAACCATTAGCAACTCTAATGTTTTCATTACCATCCATATTTAGATAGACGTTTACTTTTGGTAATTCAGGAAAATCCTGTAGCAGACTATTGTTAGCCAACACTAATTTATCTAATTCCATTTTTGTTTTCTCTATCATTTCTTTTAACCATTTGTTATCTTGTTTATTTATTTCGCTGTTATTCAATACTATATCTTTCCATTTCATAATGTCATCTCCTTTATCATATTCCAACCCGGACATATATCAATGTAATCACAATAACCACAAGGCATTGTTGTGTGACGGCAATACGTTTTACAATTCTCTGTATGTACCGGAGGAAAATCATTGTTCAAATGTGCTCTAATTACTTTTTCTTGCATGGTTTTTATTGACTTAGAAGCGTATCTTGATAGTCTCTTAGTATCTTCAATGACCCAAGTTGCACCATCACCCCCGTTCACTTGTCCGTAAGGATATTCCCAAGCCCATTGTGTAACAGGTAGATATTCTGAATAATCGGATTTAACCAACATCATTCTATAAAACTCCATTTCAAATCTCATTCCTGAATATTTGTAGGGTTTTTCTTTCCATTTACCTGTTTTTAATTCCATTACTATGAAGCCACCATGTCCATCTGAAAACACTCGGTCTACATAACCCTTGTAATGTACAGGTACTGTTACACCATCCACTTCTATATCTTCCATAGCGTGTACTTCTAACTCATTCCCAACAGGCTGCCATAGATTCATTGTTTTGTCAGTATGACACACTAACAATCTTAACCAATTCCATTCAAACCATTGTTCTATGACCGTACCTTCTTCATAATGAAAACCATCTTCAGGTACAGGTAAGAAATCTTCTAATAACTTCTTAGCCGTTATTTGTTTATCTTCATCTAATAACTTCTTTACTACTTCTAAAACATCTTCATTAATTTGTTTCCAAAAGTATTCAACCACATTATGCACATTTGTACCCCTCACCATAGGTATAGTTTCACCCTGTGGTATTCTAAGTACATATTGATAGTAATATTGTCTAGGACACATCTTGAAGGTAGTTAGTGTGCTCTTAGTCATCCTCAACTTCATCACGTTGTTATCATCATCTACCATACCCGGATGCCAAGCATATGTGCTCATATTGTAAGACTCTTCTAACTCTTCATTGAGATATGTGGCTTCTTCTGTAAAGCCTTTATCATTAGGATTGAACTTGTGTAAACTCATATTTTTACCTCTTTTTGTATGTTTATCATAAAACTCTTGTCTTGGTCTAAATATTTCTTCAAATCATAAACTAATATACAATCTACAAATGAAAGTAATATGAATACAGTAAATAAAGTCCCAAAACCAAGTAATTCAGAACGTGCTTCATCTTCTAAAAACATAACATAATTTTCTCCTACATAATATCCATCATCTGATTCTACACATATTACTAATCTTTCATCAGGACATTCATCCAACATGGCTTGATTATATTCATCAATATAATCCATAGTGTCAGCCCATCTTAAAACCAAAAGGATGCAAATTGAAGTAACTACTACAATTGTAAAACTTACAAGAGATAACGCAGATATTTTAGTGAAAAACAGTTTATCTCTATCAGTCATTCTTCTCCCTCCTTTGTAATTTTATTATAAAACTCCTGTGCGCTAAGAGTGTCATCTTCTTTTTGTTTAACAGAGGTAATTTTCATCAATTCATACTCTTCCTTAGATGGTATGCGATATACCCTTTTCTTTCTTTTTGAAACTAATATCTCAATAAAGAATGCTAGTGTGAAATAAATAATTACTAAAGTGGAAATAATGATACCGTTTTGATACAATAATTCCAAGTTAGTATTTGATTCATATCTTATTTCTAATTTGTAGGAGTTAAACACCCCTAAACCGCCAATCATAATCATCACTAAATATCTAAATAATCTTCTATAATTCATTTTTTATTCCTCTCCTTATATTCTTTCTTTCTTCTAAAGTATTTTTTCCACTTCATTCTTCTTCCTCCTGTGAAATATACTCAACTGATGCATTACAGGAAGAACAATGTAAGTGTGTCACTATACCTTCTTCACCCATCAAATCTTCTTTATCGTGGTCTGCTTGCCAAATTAATTGACCACCGCACCACCAACAAACATCTCTTCTAAGACTTCTTTGTTTCTCTATGAGTTTTTGTAAATATACAGATAAATCCATAGCCTCCTGTTGGGCGTGGTCTAACCATTCTGATATAGATAAATCATCCCTTTCCATAGTAGTACCATATTTGTTTTTTCCAATTTCTGCTCTTTCCATTATTTTTTTACATACTTCATCTTCTATTTTACTCATTTTATCACCAATATTTTTTGGGAGTTTTATCGCCACAGGCGTAGGGTAAATCCCAACCTAATTCTTTGTAAATTGTGTCAATTTTACTTCTAATGAACTTTTCAACACAAATTGAATAATCTACTGTGAAGTCTTTTATTTCTTCACTATCTCTAAATGCAACAGACATACTGTGAGGCATACCCTCAGGAGTTTCACTCACATATATCCATTGACCTTTTTCGCCCACACGAAAAGTTTCTGTAGGCTCTAAGTTTTCATTGTAATATATCATACCTCTAGCAGCCATAGGTGGAACACCTTGATATTGTGCTTTACCTAATCTCCCATAAGGTGCAATTTCATCTAACTCGTATTCACCTTTTCTTAACTTTAGTGATATGTTTCTTATTTTTTCAGATACAATATCTTCATCTTCATTGACTGATACTGACCTAAAAACAATATCTTGCACTTCTTTAGTGATGGGTGATGCACTAGCAGATTTGTGTTCATACCCTGTAACTTTCAACTGATTTCTCTTATGTTCAGGCCATGTATATAGACCGAAGTTTCTATTCTTTCCCTTACCCTGTCTACCTCTCCCTATGAAAAAGTAATCGAAGTAAGCCTCAAACTCTACTTCAAGAAGTCCTCTAGTATTCAAGTCCTCATTTATTTCTTGATTGAATATTTCAACAGCCTTCTCTACATCTTCAAATGGAATCTGCACATAACAAGAATCTGTATGACCTGCTACTACAAGATAATCTAAACCTTCGGCCTTCACTCTTAGTGTGTCCACAGCCTTGCGACCTGTGGCTGTAATAGCAGCACCCACATCAGGGTCTGTCCACATACCCCCTATCTTTGATTGAGCAATATAACCATAGCAAGCGTTAGCATTTACTTTAGCAGCCAATTGTAACATGTCATATTTGTTTTTATCTTTTTCATTTGTGGCTTCTTTCATCAGTTTTTTGTATTCTGTTCTAACAGATAACAAATCTTCTATAACTGATGGTAGTATACCTTTCTTTGATATGTCCCAAAAAGACCCATCAGGGGCTTGTATGATACCCTCACCAGCACCTCTTCGTTTAGTTGTCGGACATAGGTTATATGCTAAAATTATGCTTGGGTATAGTGATTTGAAATCTAATAAAGAAATATGTTCTAATAAGCCATACTTCAAAGCGAACACATTGGCAGCCTTCAGGCTATCTCTTTCTGTGTAAGTTCTGCTAGGTGATTTCAAATCAGTTTCCCTAGCAAATAAACCTCTAATGTAATTAGTAACATTATGTGTACTGCTTATCTTTACACCACATATTTGCTGCATACCCAAGAAGTAAGGTACAAAATTAACAGCCTCGCAGACTTTTCTCAATAAGGTAGTATCAACTAAACAGTAATCAACAAACAAATCAAAATGTGTACGCCACCAAGTATGCACATCGAGTTTATTCCCCTCTTCATCTTCTTGTATTTTACCTTCAAACTCTAACTCTTCTGCTATGGTCTGTAGTTTTCTATTAGGAAGGCTTCTGCCCGACTTAGCGAATAGAGTTTCAATACCACTACCTGAACTTCCCATAGCAGCACTATCTAATATCAGCCTACCTTTTATTGGCTGCGCGGTTTCTTTGTAAAATCCTGTTTTGATGTTAGGTCTTATCACTTCACCCACAGGGCTGAGTCTATCGGGGTCATCTAATCGTCTGATTAAATGTGGTAAATCCGCCCAACAGATAGCATGTGCTATGAGTATATCAGGGTCACATATATCTAAGTGGTTAAGAAAACCATCGTGCATTTCTTTTTCAGAACCATACATTCTTCTTTCATAGCCGCCTTCTCTTTCTATGAAATCAACCTCAACACCTTCCATACCTTGACTATCATCACTCCATGCGAACACCACAGGGTGTTCAGCGTGAGTGTCATCAATAGCCATAACCGTAGTAAAATCTTCTTTGGTGTCCCACTCTAAATCGAAATACCATATCCGAGGGTGAAACTCAGGAATACTACGCTTCTCAGGAAATCTTTGAAAGAGTATTTGGTCGCACCACGGATGTTCCGCTTCATATGTATCTGTGATGTTTATTATATCCCAAAGAGAGCGAGGGTTGTCAAAACTAACTTTGTATAATCTAGTGCCATTTCTACCCATCGCTTCTTCTTCATGGTGGAATCTAACACCCTCTACTGTAGCAGCGAGTCTAGATAACCTTCTAGGGCTTGTAGCAACAGGAATCCAACAGAACGGTCTTGTATATTCTTCATCTTCAGGGTTGATGGTTGTTGTAAACAACTCCCCATTTGCATTCCTAGTTCTCATATAGATAGAAGGTGTAGCGTAATAACCATGCCCTGTAGGATATATTTCATCTATTATCATGTTCATCACTCTTGGTCTATGATGAGAACAGTCTTTTCCCAATCTTCACCTTCTTGTATGATGATGAGTGGAGTACCGCTACCTAAATGGAATTGAGCCTCACCTTCACTTAAGCATGATAAAGCGTCTAACAACCATTGTCCAAAAGAACTTGAAACAGTACCGTTACCACCTTCTGAGTTTGTGGTGTTAACATAACAGGTAAAGGATATACCCCCTGTTTTCTTTACCTGTAATGCTAACTCATTTTCTTCTGCGTTAAACTTGATTAAGTAATCAGATTCTTTGTTCAAACCTTTGGCTACTGAAAGAGATGATACTAATTCAGTAAAATCTGCGTCAGCATGACAGTTTAACACTACCTTCCTACCAAACTTTTCCCAATTGTTTTCTTCTGACTCTACTAATAACCTAGATAATGTTTGAGATAATTGACTACTTTTACATTCGTAAGATGGTATGCTTATGCTCTTCTTTTGATTTTGTATAACTATCTTATTACTCAACTGTGAAATTGTTACATCACCTTTAGACTTCTTCAAAAAGGCCATAGTGTTCTTCAAATCAGTAAAAGCAATTCTACCTGTATCTTTGATAGCATCACCATATATCTTGTTATACCTCACAGCATGTGTAGAGTGTCCTACAAGGTAATCTAATTCATTTTCCGTAGCATTGATTTCTACATCTTCTATTAGACTACCAAATGAGGAAAGAATAGAAATCCATTCCTTAGCGTCAAGCACCACTTTAACCATACGCAATCACAGAGTACCGTCATTCAATTCTTGTAGACCGTACCACTTAGGGTTTCCACCCACTTCTGTAGTCAAAATGGTTCTTCTTTGACCTTGTAAATGAGCGTTAGTCTTACTTTTCTCGTATGTTGCTGTGAATGTCTGATTAGTTAAATTACCATCATCATCGTATGTGTCATGCCTTTCAAACAGAAGTATTTGGAATACAAGACCTGCTGTGGATTTCTCCCATGCTGGTCGCCATCCTCTAATGCTGCTTCTGTCCTCATCATCTTGCTTCGCAAGGTGTGTTTCAAGGAATACCTTTACACCTTTCTTGACAAGTCCTCTACATAATGTAGTCATCTGATGGAATCTAGTTCTACGAATCCCCCAATCCCATTGAAACTCTACTCTTCTAGAGTCTTTACCTGAACCTCGTATGTCAGCCGCAGAAATAGCATCCTTCGCCAATCCTAAATCCTGTATACGCATGTTGTTGATACAGACTGAATCAAAACCATCAACACCTGTTATAAGTACACCCCAAAGATTCTCATGGTTGTGTACGCAGTATTGTAATAGTTTCATGGTTCTATCGTGTGTAGCAGGGTAATCAATCGCTGTTCTCTCACCTTGTGTGTACACATAAGGGTCTAAACAAACCATACTGTCTAATTCAGGATAAAAGGCACTCTTGTTTGCTTGAGCACCACCATCGTAATCTAAACACACTAATTGTTTTGGTGTTTGTTTTTCCTTCAACATCTTTTTTACATACATATTGTAGGCTGCTGTTACAGATGCTGATTTACCTGTATTCTCATGTCCGATAAGACCAACGAAAGTGTGTCCTATGTTGTCGTTAGCAGCCGCTATCTCAGCCGCTATAGCAGCGTAAGGATTTACTCTTTCATGTGATTCTTTTTGAGCGTCTTTAGCCTCATCTTCAACTTCTTTTAATTTTCCAAACCCACTCATTGTGTCTCACTACCCGTTGCGTTATTTAATGTCTCAAACTCTTGAACAAGTGAGCGACCAAGCCCCATAACTGAATTAGCGTATCTCTCTAACATTTGGAGTTGAAGCGTTTGCCTCGCATGTTCAGCCTTATAAGCCGCTACCATTTCTTTCAGTTGGGTGTTTTCTGCCGTCATTTCTTCTACTTTAATTTCTAATTCTTTCTTATTCATATAATCACCTGAATTGTGCTACGTCTGTGTCTCCACCGTTCACCCTTTTACGGGCCAAACGTGGATTAGCATAAACCCCTAAAACTTTCAACTTTGGACTCTCTTCTCCACCGCTTTGCATCATACCTATTCTACCAAACAGATACAACACAGTACCTTCTGCATATTCTACTAACTCACCATCTGCATCTCTAAAAGAGAACACGTTGGTTAAATCGTGTACAGCACTACCTATGTTGCAGTACACTTCGGAACTTCTACCTACACCTTCAGCACTTTGTAGTGCTTGTGTGGAAATACTAAACGAATAACTTCTTCCATCTTCATCATATTCACTCTCTCTAGATTCTGTACTCATACGAACAATTCTCCCTTTAGTGGTTACTAATGGCCCATATGCATTACCTTGTGCTGTAACTTCTTTCTTAGTTCTAAAAGCATCTGCAAAATCTTCTAAGGGTACGAAATAATCATGAAATTGACTTTCAACCCAATACTTTGAAGGTTGTAATAGTTTCTTTTCATCACGGTCAACAAAATCATCTGTGTATACTATAGTATCAACAAACCCTTCTCTAGTGTTTAGAATTGACTTTCTAAACTCATTTGTTTCATCTTCACTAGGTGGTGTTACTTTTATCTTACAAGGCTCACCTACTCTAATTGCTCTTTGTGTATCGTTGTCTTTTAGGTCAACTCTCCATAAAGCCATATCACCTGTTTCTTGGAATACATCTATGTTGTGTCCTAAGAACCATGTATAACGACCCATCTCATCTCGACTGTATGCATAGCCGTTTCTTGATACAAAACAAATGTAATCATTTCCACCCACATGAATACCCATAGAAGGTGGTGCGTTACTAGGTTCGTTGGTTTCTATGAGAGAGTCTTGTGTTTTAATAAACCCATTACCATCTTTCTGTTCATAGTGTCCATTACCTGTAGCAAAGAAATCATTTGGGCTTTCTCTAAATGTTCTAATAGCCCAATTAATTAATCCAACACCTCTATTACCTACTTTGTCATCCACTCCTAAGAAGTGTCCTACCCATACAGCGGTATTACTACCCTGTGTAGTTCCTTTTCTACTTTGCACAAATATAGATTCTGTCCAATCAATTAACAAATCTTCATCTTCACTTTGCCAATCATCACAACTGAATATTTCTTTGATACTATTAAGATAATATTCTTTCACCACTTCAAAGGTTTCTCCTGTTCTTTCAGAGTGTTTTTGTATACGCACTCTAACCTCTTCGGGTAACTGTGGTTGTGCCACAGGCATCTGCTGTTCTTTTAATCCCATAAACGGGTTATTCACATTTTCTTCATTCATGTTTTTTCCTCTTTTTTATATTACTTCCTTTCTTATTGTCGCAACCATAAAGTCGCAGAATGCTTTGTCGGACATCGGCCATACATATATCTTGTCCATAATTTGGCCGTAAGCCGCCATAGCATCGAATAATTTGTCCTTGTCGGACTCGCTTCTTGAAAACTGTTTTTCTATATCATAATACAATTTCCTCATTACTGACCTCAAAGGCATTCCTTCATTCAGTTTCTTATGTAATGAGTTTCTAAGTTTCATGTATTTTCCATCTAAGATAAACTCAGCACCATCTTCAGATTCTAGATTAGATAAATGTTCCAATCTTTTACCTAGTGACTCTTTTTCAGGACTTACAGATTCTAAAAGATTCATACAACCTCTCATATCTCCCTGCATCATTTCCACAAGGGGTATTAGATGTGGTGTCCATGCTTCTAAAACTTCATCAGTTACACCTACTTCTCTCAATACTTCCCATAATCTACCAGCACCAATGCTAGGAACAACAGGTCTGAAATTGTAAACAGTACACCTAGACTGTATAGCAGGTCTTAGTTTCTCTAACTCATTAGCAGTTAGGATGACTAAAGCATTGTGAGAATATGTTTCTATTATTTGTCTAGCAGCATCTTGGGCTGAAGGAGTAAGACCATCAGCCTCATCAATAACTACTATCTTTCTTTCTACATCTATAGGTTTAATTCTCATTAGATTTTTTAAGTCGTTTCTAATAAAATCAATGCCCCGTTCATCAGAGCCATTTGTTATTGTGAAATTATGCTCATTGAAAGAATCCCCTAACAACTCATAAGCAGCAACATAGGCTGCTGATGTTTTTCCTGTTCCTGATGGCCCTGCTAATATTATGGCTCTTGGTGCATCGGTAATGTTTTTCCATTTTCTTAAATCATCAGTAAATATATTTTGACCTACTAACTCATCAACATTTTTTGGTCGTATCTTCTCGGCCCACATTAGCATGTTATAAACAAAGACCTTTATAAAAGAAAGTTGTTAGTTTATAAAGTCAATTTCGTTAATTTGCTCTTCTACTTCCTCAACCCAAGCAACAAAAGCATCCCAATTTTCATAATTCGGTGGGTTATCTAAGCAATATTTAATCAACTTGTAGTTTGTTTTTTCCTTAACTTTAAGGTTCAAAGAATATGAATTATCTATCTTCTCAATGAATAAAATAATCTTCCTTAAATCGTTACGGGAAGTATATTCTTCTTTTTTGCTTCCTAATATTGTTGCCAAAGGGTTTCCTTGTACATCGTCATGAGGGTTTACAACTTTCATCTGTAAGTGATAACCTAGTTTTGAATTAGGTCGTCTTTTCAAAAAACAATGAAAGTTAAGTGTATGAAACATCCTACCTATATTTATCCAATAACTTTCATCAGCCATGTTTACACCATCACATCTACTAGTTGCGATATTTCACCTATGCCTTTTTCTGAATCGAAGGTTAAGAATGTGGGTTGTCTGAAGGTTCTTGTGGTAGTATCAAAACTAGGAGAAACAATATCCATTACTATACACACATCATCTCCAAGTAAGACTCTCTCATTTCTTATTTGATTCTCTATGTTGTATTTAGATATGGTTCTGTAAAAATACCCCTTGTTATCCATATCTTGTATTTCTATTTCACCACATAACATAAAATCAGTACCATCAAGTATCTCCATACCTATCTTTAGACTAAACTCATCTGCGTAATAATGAGATATTCTAACACTTCTTATTAAATCATTTAATACTAATATGTAACCACCTAAAGTATGTGGTTCATATGCTTTCATATTAGGAAATCTAACAGTATTACCTTTAGCCCACTCTTCAACTATCATCCATGAAGGGATAGGTTTTGGAAAACAAATAATATAATCTTCTAGTATATTTTTATTGTTTAATTTATCTAACCTATTTAGTAAATCTAGTTCTTTATCATCAAAGAAATATACATCATATATCACTCCGTCTATTGTATGTTCAATAATAAAATCATCATACGTGGTTAGGACTCTATTGCCTTTTCCTTCTATTAATTGTGCATAACCATTGTTATATTCTGTTAATATAATTTTATCTGTCCATCTCTTTAACGGTCTACGTTTGTATATTATATGGTTATCTGTACTCATTAAATGTGGTGTATGAATCATAATATTAATTACTTTATTTAATTGAAAGTCATTACCTCTGTAATTATTCTCTATTATGTTTCCTTTAGTAACACCATTTCTTAATGTATTCATAATGAATGTTTCTTTTGTTATTGGTTTTCTTGCACCTAATAGTGTAGACCAAAATAACTTCGCTTCTATTTGATTCATTAGTTTAGCACAATCCATAAAACTTGTTTCACCTTGAGAAAATATTCGTAATGTGTTTGCTGCTTCTGTAAGTGAAAACTTTTTTCCATTACCTATACTCTCACTAGATAGATTTGAAATTAACTCTTTTTTAGTTGATGCTATATCACTAACTACTTCTGTAAACATACCCATCTCTTTTGCTATATGTGTTATCATTTTCTGATAACTCCACACGTTTACATCTTCTCCAAACAATAGTGTTGAAGCATGACGTAATTCATGGTCGGGTATATTTTTTAATTTATTAACTAAAGGGTCTTTCCTACCTAACCTATGTTCTTCACACACACTAGATAAAGAATTGAAGTTCATTATTATCACACCATTTACTAGGTCTTGCTTGTGTGCTGACACCAAACTCTTTTTTAGTTACTTTCTTTAACGCTTCTATACTGATATGCTTTCCTTCTTTTTTACAATATAGATATACACAATCTACCAATAAACCTCTGTTAGACCTTTGAGATACCCAAATATCGTGTTTCAATATCAAGTTATAGTTGTTTAATATTTTCCACATATCGCTATGTTTTAGACCTAATTCTAAACATAGTCTAGTGGCGTATTCATCTGCATGAAACAAGTAACCCATGTTCACTCACCTGTTTTCATTCTATGAATTAATTTTTTTAGAGCCTTTATTTTATTTTCATTAACTGTGTTTTGTCTTTTTAGTTTTTCAACATCTTTCTCAAGTTTCTGATGTTCTGAATCTCTCTCTATCTGTGTCAATCTATTCGATAGTGATTCCACCATGTTTTTTAATCTAGTAATAGTTTTTTTATCATCTTCATGTGTAGCCATTAAATTAATTATGAAATCTCTTATCTTCTCATCGTTACCACCCTTAGCATATTTATTCCTACTTCTTGTAAGACCTGCTCTTGACGTTAAGTTATTTTGAGAAAGTTTACATTCATCGCAATAGTTTTTACCAACGGTCTTTCTTTTTGAGTAATAGGATTTACCACATCTATATCCATCTTCTTTTATTTTTGTACAGGTTCTTTCATAAATTATCCCTTTCGACATTTTTTCACGCTCTATATTATGCTTGAATCTAAAACCTTTATAAAACAAACACGTATTTATTCTATTTATCATTAGAAATCTCTATTATACAACACGTTTACGACACACTATGAGTGAAGCATTTGAGCAAGCGTGGTTGCTGCTCAAGTCTCAATTTCAACCAAGTCAAGGTCAAAGAATAGGAGAAGGTGCTAATCAGGTAGTTTACGGTATAGAAGGCGACCCTGATGTTACTAAACTAGGTCATGGTTACACACTAGATGATATGTATAGCAACAATATACTCTCACAAATGCCTGAAATGGCTAATTTAATTGTTGGGCAAAAACCATTTGCTTATGATGAAATGTTATCTGATGCTGATATGAAGTTTTTTGAAGGGCGTGGTAAAGGCACACCCGCTGTTATGTCCACTCAAATAAGAGGTGTGCCTATAGAAGAACAATATAATGATAAAGCAAGAGGATTGACTTTAGCAGGGTCACTCTATGAAGGACACAAATACGGCCAATTGCTAGAAGCGTTGGGTCTTGCTGATGTTGGCCCTCGTAATTGGATGACGACACCATCAAATAAAGGTATTTTTAATGTTAAGCAGATAACAGGCAATCCTAATGCGATAGAAGATAGAGCGTTGATAAACGATGCGATGTTCTATGGGCCTTCAAATCCGGTAGATGGAGAGGCTCGGTTAGCATTTGAAAAAGAAAGGGGTACACCAAGAAAATTGGGTACTGAATACACCTTACCTGAAGAACAATCAGAAGCATACCTTCAAACAATGGATAAAAACCCATTTGATGATTTTGTTGAGCCATACTTACAATCAGTAGAAGAGTTTTATCCCAAACAACTAGACTCAGTAGCGGGTAAAGGTGGCTCACTAGACCAACAATTAAACACCATCATTCATCGCCTTCGATTGATGGGTCTTGACGTTTGAGTCTACGTTGTTCTTCCCAATATCTAGTTTTTTGATTTACTCTAGGATAGGCTTCAGAAACAAGATGGCTAATACCCGGCTCACCACTAAACTTCCAAACTGTGCCACATCTCTCACATTCATCTTCATGTCTTGGTGAAGAGGAAAAGTGGAGATTTGCTTGCACAACTTTCCACATAAACTCAGCAATTCTTTCCTTGAACTTTTCTTCATCACGACCTTCAATTCTGATAATTTGGTCTACCATACCCAACATTCCTCGTAGAGAGTGTGTCCAATACAAATCATGTTGGTCTTGTATATCCCACACATTAATCGAATCAAATCTTTTCTCACTCATTCAACCACCTCGCTGTATACTCTATTTAACCACGCAATTTCTTGTCTATACCATTTATCCCAACAGTATTGACACAATCCTTCTATTCTTGCTAATCCTTTTGATTTCATTTCAGAACCACATTTACCACAGTAGCAATAATCACTCATTCAACCACCTCAACATATCCTTCTTCTTTGAAACTCGTAGCACCACACCCTTCATTATGATGTTTAACCCAACCTTTAATTTCTTTAAGATAAAACCATGTGGGTGAACATTCATCACAAACAGGGCAAATCAAATACCTTGATTGATACCATTGAATCTTCATTCAACCACTTCCATTTCTAACATCTCTGCTGTCATCTTAGCCTCGTCAAGTTTCACGATGTCTACCTTGATTAAGGAGTCGCCTTTTCTTTCAACCCATGTCATCTCTTGTAGCCTCTCTATCATTTCATTCACCTTTTTACTGTGCTTTGCATTCTGCTTCAACCAATCATCTGCTTGTTGTGCTTCCAACATAGCATCAACTATTCTCCTGTACGCTGCTTCTGCAAGTGGGCCAACTCTATCCTCACCTTTAGGAACAAGTTGTGCTACTAGCATATCTAATAACACCGACACTTGTAACTTAGGTGATACCTTGTTTGGCATTCTTTGTCTTACAGATTTACATTTCCTGTAACCTCGACCCTGAGTTTTTCCACCCTCATGTGTTTCAGGCGTAATCATCAACGCTGCGCCTGTGTTCAAATCTTGAACATACAATCGAGGGTCTGAAAAATAGTCATCGTCTTTTGTGTGTCTTTGGTTTTCTTCTTTCGTCAGCATACTAGCAACTTTTGAAAGTGCTTTACCTGAGCCATCTGTCCATTCTTTATTCATTCTTCATTCATCTCCTTTTCTTTTATTTTTCTCTTCTTCTTCTTTCGCTTTATCAATAGCAACTGCAAGTTGCCCCAACAGGTTTTCTGCTTGACCTATCGTTAGCCTAAAGCCTCGGCTTGTGTGTGATGTTCCTTCTCTCTCCATATTGTGCATCCTCATATCAACCCACACTCTTTGATAATAAGGCACTACGCTCAATACAACATGTCCTTTTCCGTCTTTCCATTTACCTTCTAAACTAGGTGTTCTCCATATCTCTTTCATTTCTTTCCTCTCCTATTCACCATACACATAACCACATGTACGGCATTTTCTTTCTCCTTTTACTCTTGGGTGTAATGTTTTACATTTGCTTTTCTTACTCATACATTTCTTTCTCCTTTTTCTCCACAGGCGGGCAACAATTGTTTAACAACATACTCCACGCACTCCCTTCTTCACCCTTCCATAAACCATCTTCCCAATCACCAACATAGTAATTTTCAACTCGACATAGATTATTTGTGCATATCATTTCACTCTTCATATTGTCGCCCTCATTATCTTTCTTACTTCTTTAATGTCCATCCCATACTCAGGATGTTCTTCAGGTAAATACTTACTTCTTTTCTCCATCATGTTAGAAATCACCTTAACGATGTTGCTGGCTGCTTTGTTGAATCTTTGTTCAGCCACCTTATCATTAGAAGGCACACCAATCATTCTAATCCCATCAATGGTTTCATGGAAAGTTCCCTCTACCCTTGTAACCATTATTGCTTTCAGTATCTCATACTCAGCATGTTTTACACTCTTGAATCTCATTCTTCCCACTCCAAGTTTAACATATCTATCATTACTTCTATAGAAATATTTTGTTTTTGAACATCACCACATCTCGTACACCAAACCTCTACGGTGATAAAATCTTCTGCTGTTCCCGCTAGTGTAACAGTATAGTCATTCAAAAGCACATCTTCATGTAAGCATATATTCTCGTCGAGGTATTCTTGACCTCTTCCATCTTCTTTCATGCTGTCACCTCTATTCCTTTGTGGTACACACGGTATCGTGTACCGTTAATTGTCCAATGTGGAATCGCTACTATTTCTGTTTCATCACAGACATATACCTCTTGGCCTTCTCTCATTTCCATTCTCCATCCTTTGTAATTTTTCATGCTGTCACCTTCTCAATAGCACTATCTATTTCTTTTAGTCTATCTTGTATATCACCATAAGCGTCATAGTAACCATCACCATGAGTATACTCCCCATAACGATAACTTTTACACTCATCTTCATAATCCAAATGTGCTTTTGTAAGTAAGGTTCTTGCTCTTAAATCAAGCAACACACGATGTATGAAACTACTACCTTTGATATTCACCACATACTTCGATTCTTCTTCACTTTCAGCATATGGGTTTTCACCTATGCAAACATCAACACCGTCAATAATATCTTGTTCCGTATGGTGACAATCGTAATGATATGGCAACCAATCCATCAATCTTCGTTTTTCTATCTCATGCTCTTTTTCTATTTTTTCTATGAGTTTCTTTTCATCTTTTCTTTCTGCATCCATCGTTACTCCTATCAATACATCCATATCTTCTTTCAGACCTTCAACATGTGCGTATTTATTTTGAAACTTAATTAAACCCATTAAACTTGTATATGATAACATTCACTCTTCCTCCTGTTCACAGTAAGCAATCATAGCACTACAAGCCCAATTTGGAATGCTTGTGTTCATACCTTCTAACCATAAAGAATTAGTTTTTACAGTCGGCCCACTATTGTATGTAATTGTATTGTTGAAGTTCCTCAATACATCTATGTTGTGAGCATCATCACTCTCCATGTGTTTATCTATCAACTCTTCGTTAAACGGACTAGCCCAATAAACAAAGAAACGGTCAATTGCTTCTTCGTTTGATAGTTTGTCTGTTGATACACCACAAACATCCACACGCATTCTTTCATTCGTTTTCATTCGTTTAGTAGGTATATATGCCTTATATTCATCTCTTATCGCTATTTTTCTTTCATTCCATTTCAATTTTTCTTTTATCTCTTCATTCATTCTTCCTCACCTCTATCATTCACTATCATCTCACAATGTTGTCCTATCATCCACTCAGGTATTTTCTCACCATCGAGTGTGAAACCCAACGTCTTGTAGTTGGAAGCATCATACTCACCCAACTCAATTAACTCAGCCAACTTCCCTCTTGTGTGTGCTTGATATATCACTCCCTCATGTAAGACTCTATGCAAAGCCTCTGCACCATACAATAGTGAGTAATCCTGTGGATTGACTATTACTTCTTCATCTGTCTCAGGACATCTCAAAGGCACAGCCCAATGATATAACTCAGTTATATCTCCATCCTCACTCAACACTTCTTGTGTGTGTACAATCTTTGGGAAGTATTTCAAACCATCAATCTCAGATAGTGGGAAACCACTAGAGGTTCTCCATGAAGCCACAATTGTGTTATTGTAATCTTCATTCATCTTATCCATATCTTCTTCATTCAATGGTAAATCATCCCACTGTGCATCTTCATCTGTGAAACTGTACCCTAAGTCAAAAAGCAACATCTTCAATCCTGTTACGTTTTTCATAGGTATGCTGTAGTTTACACATCTAACAAGGCTGACCTTTTTATCTTCAACCTTCTTGACAATGAAACCACCACCTTCAGGAAACCACACCGAGTCTATTCTCATACCCTCAAATGTATCTTTCACATGCTGCATCATACTTTTATTCATCCAATTTATTTCTCCTTCAATCATTTTTTACACTTCCGTTATATTCAATTTTAATGTGTTGCATTTTTTACACACAACTAATTCTTTTACTCCATCTTCATCGTTTTCACATGGTAAGTTGATGGTATTCTCACCACATGTATTACAGCCGTTAATTTCAACCACACAATCAAGTGGTGTGAAAGGATAACCCTCAATCATAAAAGTCATAGTATGAGTATGCACATTGTATGTGTCTTTTTCCATAGTAATATTTCCATGTTGGTCTACGCTATCCGGTGTTAGTATCATTCAATCACCTCTACTGTATTCCAATAACATATCACCATCATCACCAGCATACTCCATGAGTATCTTGTATGCACAATCTAATTTGTGATATGCTTCTATCGCTTCGTTAGCATTTTCATACTTCACAAACTCATCAAACTCACCTAATGGTGGTTCTGTTTTATCATACCAAATGTGTATTTCATACACAGGTTTTGTTTCGCTTAAGTCTATACTCATTCAATCAACTCCTTTTCATTCCTCAACCTGACTGTTTCATAGATAGCAACTTCTGCCTTTATTGCATCGAAGGCCGCTACTAAATCACCGATATTTGAGGCTTCCTTTTTGTCAAATCTCTTGATGATATTTCTAATTCTTCGCATTCTATAATCCACACTCATTCTTCTTCACCCCATTCATCTGCACTAATCCACGGTAGCCTTACACCTTCCCATTCCATGTATGCAACTTCTTTTTCCCATACATAACCCGCTAATTCTTCATCACCAAGAATCCAATCTAACCTTTCTTGTAGTCGCTTGACTTCTGCTAGGAGAAGTGGTGCGTCTGCTAACAACGCAACATCTTGTCGCATAACATTCATCGCAACTTCACCTTCACTTGACATAACAGTATCAGTTTCACCATATTCTTCCATATTACCGAGTTCAATTGTCCACGGCGCAGGTGTATGTCCTTCGTATTTGTCTGTATCAATCATTCAATCACCTCTACATCATCTCCATATACATGATATCTAAAAGCCGAGTTTAATTCCTCATCATAAAGTTGGTGTAACCATTCCTTAGTAAGTCTTAGTTCTTCACGCAACCGCTTGACTTCATTTGTCTTTTGGAAAGCAAGTTGTTCCCAATGGTTGATTATCTCAATCAAATCATGTTGGGTCATTGTTTCGTATTTGTCTGTATCAATCATTCTTCTTCCTCCGCAAAAATGCCTGTTGCTTTCTCATAAGCAGTATAGATGTCGTTGTCAGGATATAGATGTCGATGTGTCTCTTCTAACCATTCAATGTAAGTATGGTTATCGTCATCCTGTTGCTGAATCCTTTCAAGCATCGTTCTAGCCTGTTGTATAATAGTAGGCATTTATTCTTCATCCCCCATAGGTGTAATAGGTAGACCTTGTTGTTCAACTAACATATCAACACTTCTTAGATACTTCACTAAATCAATAATGTCTTTCTTACTCATAGCAACTGAACACACCATACCTTGTGGATGGTTATGTTCAGAACCATGTATCAACAACTGCACACTAGGCTGTCCACCAATAGTATGTTCAGGATAAACTAAGGCTGACATACCCACATAGTTCTTACCTGTATTCGCTGCTGATTCAAACTCAGGGTCTTGTGAACGTAAGTATTGACTCACTTTATCTTCACAAGGTATTCTATCAGTATACCCGTACTTCCTATTACTTAACTCAGATTGAGTATCACACAAAACTTGTATGTGCATCATACCACTATCGTAGTTACATTTCACTTGCATTCTATTCATTTTATCATCTTCCATTCTTTTTCACTTCCTTTTTTTTTACCACTGTCTTTAAGGTACGGGCCTATCATTTCCCGTTGTTCCTTAAAGTAATCCGTATCACTAAGTGGTTTCATAGTGATACTTCCACCTTCTTCTATTACCTCTATGAAAGCGGCTGACTTCCCTAGAATCTTTTGTTTCTCATAATCTAATTTGATTCCCAAATCTTTTGCTATACAATACTTACATTCATTATGATGCATTTCTAATATCGTGTATTCTTCTCCACATGAAACACACAAACCTTCTTTCTTGTAATCATTGATGTCATGTACAGGTGATAACATACCAAATATTTCTTCTAATGACTCAACATTATCATGGTACATCTTATTTTCAAACCATATGAATCTATTATATTCATCGTGTGCTTCTAACATATCACACAAGACATAACCTCTTTGAACGAAATCATCTTTTGGTTTACTCTGACTAACATAATCTCCTAAGTTAGATTGCTTACCACGTTTCTTAAACTCCACACCATCAATAGCCTTTCTCTCCCTCTTTCGACTCTTACCTTTCTTACCTTTCTTACCTTTCTTCTTATCTGTTTCAGCCAACTCATCGTAGATACTTTGCATAGAAACATCATCCCACGTAATTTTGTTGTTACTTTGAATAAACAAAGTATCTCCAACAGGTATGTCAATCATGTCTGCAATATATTGTTGTTGAGCAAAGTTCTCTACTGCATGTGTGCAATAACTATCTCTGATGTAATTAACCAACTCCGCTACATCCTTCCAAGTTTGGTCTTTTGTAGGTATCATCAGGTGAGCAAGGATAGCCAACTGCACACCTGTTCTACCATGTCCGCCCATACATGATGTAGAGACAGTCTTTACATTCTTAGTTTTGAAATCATCAACCAACGCTATCCAAAAGTCCTTACCTAAATTAGCAGGTATACTGAAATCAGGCCAATCGATACCTATGATGTGTGGTATTTTTCCTGTGTCAATCTTATCAGTACAAGACCAACCATCAGGCAACACATCTCTCTTTATCTTCATAGGCATAACATCAACAGGCCCAATTGCTACATCAGGATAAGGGTTCATTCTTGTCCATGCACCTTGCCTAGATGTACCGCCAGCATACACTTTGATACCTTCTGCTTCAAACACAAGTGGGTTTCCTGTATGACAATTCATCTTACTAACCATCATTCATCACCATCCTTGTTCAACTCATTAAAGTCTACCATCCATTCAGTATCTTTTCCTTTCACCGCTTGTATCTTCAACATCTTTTTCATCATAGCCACCAACACATCAAACATTGGGTCGTTCTTTTCTATACCATTCCAAGCATTAACAAACATCTGAGCATCAACCTCATCGTACTTTTTATTCTGTATCAAACCACACACATGATATGTCAACTGAGAAGATTTACCCTCAGGTAGTGGTAAGAATACAGATGGTGATACAGGATTAAAGAACATACTTGTGTAATCGAAACCACCAATTGCATTAGCCAAGATAACTATATCCAACTCTTTACATATTGCACAATCTTCAGAACCACAAGGTATGAACGCAGGTGTTTTACCATTAGAATACTTACTAGGTATGTGTCTAGCATCTTGTGGTAGTTTCTTCACCACATCTCTCAGATACTCAGGCACATCAAACGAACTACCCATGAAGTTGTTTCTCCAATAGGCAGGGTTCTTTCCCTTCAAGAAACCAAACAACTCTCCCCAATCACATGATGTGTCTTTCAATCCTTCATTGTCCTCGGTGAACATCTTTTCTGCTAGTTCCCATGTTCTCATCATAGAAGCCAATGCCCTCTTATCATGTGGGAAAGCACCTGTTCCATAGTCCAATGCTGTATGATGTAGGAACTTGTTGAACAAACTACCATTGTTGTGTTGCCATGTTTCACAGGAATTAACCGCTAATGATACTGCCTTAAGATTCTCTTCACTCATATCATTCACAAAAGTATCTATGATACCTGCTACTTCAGCAGCCTTCAAAGCACACTCTTGCCAATTCTTTCCACCAAAACCATTCTTCCATTTTATGTTATCATTATTGAAATATTTAGCACACCATTCAAGTGCGGCCTTCATATCAGAATATGATGGATTCTGATTCTCTACACTAGCAAAGTAATGTTGCCTGTTCTTCAAACTGAATCCTTCAAAGTGGTCGCCACACAACAGATGTAATACAGTGGGAACTTCGATGTAACCATTTTGTGCGATGGTAGGATTGATGTAAATATGCCTCATCTCTCCAAGACATACTGATAAGGCTGCTTTCACAACCCAACCTGCAAACGCACCTGCTAACACAGCACATTTAGTGCCGTTCCAATTCTGACCTTTCCATTGATGGAAGAAATGAGAGAACCAACCATGTTGTCTTTGATACCTAGTTTGAGATAAGGTTAGCCCAACATAGAATGCTTGTTGCATGTCACTATGGTAAGGGTTGTATGGTTGAGGGATGATATGTATTGCTGTATTAGCAACCCAACCTGCTGAACCTTCAATCCATGTCTCTCCAATCTCAGGACTCCCTACGATGTAAGGTATGCCATGTCCTCTTGCATGAGCGCATATGTGAGATAACATAGAGCCTTCAGGGTGTGATATAACAAACCCCTCAGGGCATAGTTCTCTTGTGATGTTCTCTTCTAACCATGCTACTTCTTCCAATCCTTCAGCCACCCACACTTGATTAACCTCAACCTTTCCTTGTGGTATCATACCATTGATGACTGATAATACTTCATTACCCTCCACATCTAAATATGTAAATGGTGGCATCAAAGGTGCATGTTCAGGCGCACCTCTCACTTGTGTTAGATAGATGTTTGAGTGCATGTAAGCCTCAGTCCATGTCAGCCATTTCTCACCTCTATCAAACACAAACTCTAACTCGTAGTTATCCTTTTGCACTTGACCCAAACCTTCAAAGTATTCTGCCACATTAGCATCTTCATTTCTAGGCTTCAAAGCAAAATATAGTTGTCTACCATGTGAAGCAGTAACCCCATCATGCCCTTCACCAACAACAGCATACTGATTAGGTGCAAGCACCATACTTGATGTAGCATCAATGAAAGGTTGTAGTAACATACATCCATTAGGGTCTTGCTCTTTCATTATTGTAGCAAGCCTTCTCCATTCACCCATGTATGTTTCTCTAGTTACTTTGATAGATTCAATCACACCATGTCTAGCAACTTCAGGACAAGCACGTATGAAAGCATACTCATTAACTAACTCATCTTCTATGTAAGTAAGTGCTGCTGCTGCAAGAGCATCGTCATCTTCCAACAACAATAACTCAATTGGTAAACTAGGATAAACACTACTCTTCTGTCTATCCTTAATCAAACTAGCCGCTTTCTGCGACATCACCTTAGCCAATCTATCAGGCGTTAGAGTGCCGTAATCGCTTTTGTTAGTCTTGATGGCTTCCACCACTTCTGCACTTTCATTAGCGACATCATCCCATAACCCTTGCATTATATCATTCAACATATCATTCATCATATCATTTACATTTTCTTCTTCGTCTTGCATTTTATTCATCTCCTTGTAACATTTCATAGTCATCTCCTAACACCCATACACTAGGCCCACCAATTTCTAGGTCGAGTTCATCAAAGTGATGTGGTGGAATATCTACTTCATCTAGACCCA